>Ga0256914_1001097_pt1 | contig 25674 bp, 21 predicted proteins | sample HulkmetaG_FD_191571 | JGI IMG/M metagenome (GOLD analysis project Ga0256914, IMG submission 191571) | Hydrothermal chimney microbial communities from Main Endeavour vent field at the Juan de Fuca Ridge, Pacific Ocean - Hulk | ecosystem: Environmental > Aquatic > Marine > Hydrothermal vents ... | reverse complement strand
GCCACGCCCACGCTCTCCATTCTGCATCCCACCGGCTACCCCCTGTACGAACTGCTGGCCTGGGCTCTGACCCGGCTGACCTTTCTGGGGGATGCGGCCTACCGCGTCAACCTGTTTTCGGCGCTGGCCGCGTCTGTGGCCGTGGCCCTGCTCTACCTGGTGGCCCGCCGCCTGGGCGCCAGCGAACTCCCCGCCATCGCCGCGGCCCTGCTGCTGGCCGCGAGTCCGGTGTGGTGGTCTCAGGCCACCATCGCCGAGGTGTACGCGTTCCAGGGAGCCATTACCCTGTTCATCCTCTACGCGTTTCTGCGTTGGGGTGAGGACATCTCCGCCGGATTACGAATCCGGCAGGAAAGCGCTGGCTCTGAGGATGGATTCACAATCCGTCCGGCCGGTGAAAAGTGGTTGGTGTGGGGCGCACTGGGGATCGGGATGGGGCTGGCGCATCATCGCCTGACTTTCTTGCTGCTGCCGGGCCTGCTGGTTTACATCCTGTGGATCGATAAAAGCCTGCTCACCAGCCCCCGCCGCTGGATCAAACCCCTCATCGCGCTGGCGTTGCCCCTGCTGACCTACACTCTGCTGCCCTTGCGGGCGCATGTGGGGTCGTTGGATGGCAGTTATCAAACCATTGGCTTTTGGGGCTGGATTGCGGGCGGGGGTTACGGCTCCGCCTTCATCCTGGACAACCCCTTCAACATCGACCGCCCGGTCACCCACCTGCTCACCCTGGCCCGGGTTCAGTTCGGATGGTTGGGCATCACCATGATCTTGCTCTCCCTGCCCTGGTGGATCAAGCATCCCCCGCGGGCGGCGCTGCTGGCCCTCATCGCCCTGGCCGATCTGGGTTTTGCGGCCATCTACAAAGTGCAGGACATCGAGGTGTTTCTCATCCCCCTGTTCATCGTGATGGCGTTGTGGATAGCGCTGGGGTTGGATGTCATCTGGCGGGGCGTGCAGACGCTGACGCCCGATGCGCCCGACGCCAAAGCCGACCGTCGGTTTATGAAGCTGGGCCTGGCCGCGGTCGCGCTCCTCATCCTCACCTGGCCCGCGGTGACCCTGGCCGCCAACTGGGAGGAACAGGATCGCAGCCAGCCCCCCGCGCGGGCCTGGGGCGTGCACGATTACGGCATCGATCTGCTGGAAAGCGCGGGCCCCGAGGGGCGGGTCATCGGTCTGCTGGGCGAGATGACCCTGATGCGCTATTTTCAGTACGACCGGGAGCTGGGGCTGGGCGTGCAAACCCTGGCCGCAGATCGGGATGACGATCGCATGGCGGCCATCGTCCAGAGCCTGGCCGATGGCATGGCCACCTACACCACTCATCCCCTCAACGGCCTGCCCGAGCGCTACGCGCTCAGCGCTGCGGGCCCGCTGATCCGCGTCTGGCCCGAAAGCCCGCAACTTCCGCCGCCCGAACACGAGCTAAACCAACGCCTGCTGCCCGAAGTGTCGCTGGTCGGCTGGCAGACGATTTTGCGGCAGCCGCGCAGCGGGCCATCACTAAGGGTGATGCTGTGGTGGCGAGCCGAGGAAACCCCGCCCGATTTCAAAATCTCCGCCCGGCTCCTGAACCCAGACGGCAGTCTCATCGTCCAGCAAGACGCCTGGCCCGTGCACAACGCCTATCCCCCTGCGCTCTGGCGGGCGGGCGAGACCGTGCTGGATGGCTACGATCTGGCGCTGGCGGAACTCCCCGCCACCGAAACCACCCTGCTCATCATCCTCTACAACCCCGCCGACGGCGCAGAGTTCGCCCGCTGGCAGACCACATTGCCGTCGATGCAATAGCGATACGAACCCTTCTGCGCTCTGTTGACGGGCCGCAGACCCGCCTGGGAGCGTTTTCCCCTATCTTCCTGCTTCTCAGCCAGGTCTGTGACCCGGCGACGCTAACTGCGCCTTCGCGTGAGATAAATACCAGAACAACGAGGTCATCCCAATGCCCATCTACGAATATCAATGTCTTGACTGCGGCCGCACATTCTCCAGACTCTCCCGCAGCGTGCAGAGCTCGGAGGAAAGCCCGGCCATCCCCTGCCCCGAATGCGGCAGCGAGAACACCCAACGCATCGTCTCCAATGTGGCGGTGCTGGATGAGCTGGGCGGACTGACGCCGGGCGAGCGGGTCGCAGAAAACAGGATGTACGAGAAGCAGACCAGCATCCTGCCCAAGTCGAAGATCGATGAATATCGCAAGGCGAAGAAAGGCGAGTGATCAGTTATCAGTATTCAGTATTCAGTGTTCAGTATTCAAGTCGCTTTACTTCTTTCGTGCTTGGCGTCTTGGCGACTTTGCGTGAGACCTGGTTTTCTGCGATGGAGGTCGCCGCGTGAAGGCCAAGTATCGCATCGGCTTTCCCGCGGTGGTGCTGTTGGCGTTCGGGCTGCGGGTCTATCGGCTGGGCGTCGATAGCCTGTGGTACGACGAGACGGTGAGCGCGCTGCTGGCCCGCAAGCCTCTGGCCGAGATGTGGGCCCACACCGCCCGCGACATCCACCCGCCCCTCTACTACGCTCTGCTGCATTTCTGGCAGATGCTGGCGGGCGGCAGCGAATTCAGCCTGGCCTTCTTCTCCCTCTGGTTCGGAGTGGCGGGCGTGGCCATGGTCGCGTATCTGGGATGGCGGCTGTTCAGCCTGCGGGTGGGTTTTTTGGCCGCGCTGCTGATGGCCATCAATCCGTTCAGCATCTGGTACGCGCAGGAAGTGCGGATGTACACCCTGGGCGTATTCCTGACGCTGCTGTTGCTGAAATTCACGCTGGATTTTCTGGAGATAGACCGGGGACCGAGGACGGAGGGCGAAAGTCAAAACGCCTCTTCCGGAGGCCATCGCCAACGCAGAAGCCTCATCAGCCTGGCGATTGTGTCTGCATTGATGCTGTGGACCCTGTACTACACCGCGTTCACCCTCATCGCCCTGAATCTGGCGATGATCGCGTGGCTGTGGTTCAAGGCCCGGCGCAAACTCTGGCCCTGGCTGGCCGCGCAGGTCGCAGCCCTGCTCCTCTACCTGCCCTGGCTGCCCCACGCGCTGCGGCAGGCCCTGAATCCGCCGGTGCCGCCCTGGCGCGAGCCCGTGGGCCTGGGCGATCTGCTGCTGACCATCGGGCGGGAGGGTTCGACCGCGCTGACGCTGGGGCAATCCATCAATCCGGCCAGCTGGTGGCTGCTGGGCGTGGCCGCACTGGGCGTGGCATTGCTGGCCTTCCGGGCGCGCACGAACCCCCGCAACAGGCTGGGAAATCCGTGGACTGCGGGCCTGTTGTGGGCGCTGCTGCTGGGACCGGTGATCCTCATCATCCTCATCTCCCAACTGCTGACGCCCCTCTACCACGTGCGCTATCTCCAGCTTTACAGCGGCACGTTTCCGATTTTGCTGGCCGCGGGCCTGGTGACTCTGGCGCGGCAATGTCTGTGTCACCGTAACGAAATTGACGTAAAAGCATCTACCGGGATTGGTGAAGATGACGGAGGACCGAAGACGGAGGACGGAGATGCTACTGTGCCCGGACGGTCCCCGGTCCCCGGTACCCGGTCTGACCAGGAAGATAGCGCCTCCATCAAAAGAGACTTTGGATTTTTCCTGGCCGGGGTGTTTTTCTTCCTGCTGCTGGCAGGCGCGGCCATCAGTCTGAAAAATTATCACGTCCGGCGCTTCGAGTATGAGGCTGCGGACGATCTGCGGAGTGCGGTGGCGGCCATCGATGCTCATCTGGGCCCACGCGACGCGGTGCTCATCAACGCTGGCTATCTCTATCCCGCCTTCGAGATTTACTGGCCCGACGCCATCGGCTGGATGGGCCGGCTCAGCGAATATCCCCCCGAGGCCGCGGGCGATGGGCCCGTGGTGGTGCAGACCGGCTTCGTGGATGGCGATCCCGATATCGGCTGGGGCGATGCGGCCAGCGATTTCTACGCCATCAGCCGGGAGGAGACCGAGGCCCGTTTGCAGCAGCTCTTCGAGGATCACAACACGGTGTGGCTGCTGCGGGGCTACGACACGGTCAACGACCCCGAGGGCGTCATCCGGGCGTGGTTGGAGGCCCACGGCGAGCTGATCTACGACCAGGTGTTTCCGGGCCTGACCTATGCGCGGGTGCAGGGCTGGCGCACCGCGCCCGTGCGGGAGGGCAAGCCTCTGCTGCCGCCCGAAACGCCCCTGACCGCGGCGTTCGAGGATGGCATCCGCCTCATCGGCTACGATATGACGCCCGCGGCCCCTGCGCCCGACAGCACCCTGCGCCTGACCCTCTACTGGCAGGCCCAGGCCGCGCCCTCCCGCTCCTACAAGGCCTTTGTGCACTGGCTGACCGCAGACTGGCGGAAGATCGCACAGGATGATGAGCTGCCGGGCCTGGGCGCATTGCCCACCGACGGCTGGCGGGTGGGCCAGGTGGTGGAGACCAGCTTCGTGCTGCACCCGCCCGCGGGCCTGGATTCGGGCGCTTATCGCCTCGTCACCGGCTTTTACGACGCGGCCACGGGCGCGGGCCTGTCCCTGACTGATGGCGGGGACAAAGTGACGTTGTGGGAAGCGAAGTAAAATGCCAAAGTGAATTCAAACTGCTAAGGTTGACTCGTCTGCGCCGCTCCGCCCGAGGCTAAACCCTCGGGCTACGGGTGCAAAGCCCCACTGGGGCTCAGCCGTGCAGCCCAGAGGGCTTGGCAAGGGTAGCCCGGAAGTTCAGCTCCGGGCGAAAAAACAGGCCGAAGCCAGGTACGTAAGCAGTTACAAGTGAATTCAAACTGCCCCTGTACCTGCGACATTGTGGGTTGGGGCGTTTTCTAAGATCGTTTTCTGGCGCTGATCACCACCGGTAGGCGGAATAACGCCCGATCAGTTTTCCGGCCAGTCCGCGCCGTCGTAGTAACGCGTGCCCTGATGCCCGCGGCGGGGGATAGGCTCATCCAGCCATTCGCCCGGACATTCCACCATCACCAGGGTGCGGGGTCGCCCCGATTTGGGGTTGACGTGCCCCGGAATCAACTCTTTGATGCGCAGCCGCCCAACGATGTGGTGATCGAAAATGGTGTACACGTAGTCCCCCGGCTTCACTTTGGGATTATTACCCGCCATATGAAATTCATATTCGCTGATGCTGCCATCGTACAGCCGCCTGACAGCAGCCATTCCCTCTTTCTTGGGGATGGTCTTGGTCATGCCAAAACTCATTGCGCCTCCTGTCAGGATCGACTGTCCAGCGGCCCGGCAAAGGGCGCTTCCTCGCCATTGGGAAGAAGCTCCTGCACGCGCAGTTCCGCCTTGTCTAGCAGCTCATTGCAGTAAGCGGCCAGCTTCATCCCCTGCTCGTAACGGGCCAGGCTCTCTTCCAGGCTGCCATCGCCCCGTTCCAGCTCCTCCACCAGCGTTTGCAATTGCGCCAGGGCCTGTTCGAATGTGAGGTCAGAGAAATCGGTTTGGGTCATAGGGTTTTCGGTACAAGAGGTAGATGGCGGTTTGTTTATTGGGTATTACGTATTGCGTGAAAATCTTACGGAATACGTAATACGGACTACGCAATATACTCAGGCAGATTGGAGGCCGGGCAGAACGCTTCTGTCTCCCGTCTCCTTCCTTCTCCATCATATCAAACACTGAGGGTTGTGCCCAAAGGCAGGTCGGGAGAGAGAAGATGCTGCTGCACCCGACCCGGCGTCTCGCCCGAAATGAGATGCACGCGCAGGTTCGGATGCTGCTGAATCAACGTCGCCATCTCCCGAATCTTGCCCGCCATCCCCCCGGTCACATCCACGCCGTGGGAGCCGCCCAGCGCCGCATCCAGCGCATCCAGATCGTGCAGATGGATGGCCGGGATGGGGCGGGCGTCGGGATGGCGCAGGGGATCGGCATCGAACACGCCGTCCACCACGCCGACCAGGGTGAGATGGTCGGGCGGCAGGTCGCGGCCCAGTGCGGACAGCACTTCCTCGGTGGAGACGATGGTGCCGCCGCGAGTTTCGTCGAAGGCGACATCGCCGAAAAGCAGGGGGATGAGACCGCTTTTCAGCACGCGTTGCACGGGTTCGCTCTGAAAAGTGGTGATGCGCCCGTCCTGGCATCGGGCCAGGGCCGACGGGGGCAGACTGATGACCGGCAGGCCCGCGCGCAACAGTGCGGCCAGCACCAGACGATTCAACTGCCCGGCGATGTAGCCAGTTTCGGCGAAGCCCTGCCAGCCCGCGGCGTCGGCTACGCCCTCGCGGGTGTGATAGCGCTGCCCCACCACGTGCCCGTAGCTACCGCTGCCATGGGAGATAATCCACTGACGATGAGGATCGGCCTGCCAGGCGACCGCGATCTCCCGGGCCAAACGGGCGATGACCAGTGGCCGCGGCGTCAGGGGGCGATTTTTGTTGGTGATGAGGCTGCCGCCCAGCTTGATGAAATGTCGCATCGTGGGGAGTTGGGAACGTTGTTATTGCCCGGTGCGCAGTTCAGGGTACAGACGCCGGTAGTGGTTGGCCTGCACAGTGATGGTGCGCACGTAGTGCTGCGTTTCGCGGAAAGAGATGAGCTCGACAAAGAGATCGGGGTTGCCTTCGGCCAATTCCCACCAGAAGGAGGCGTTGCCAGGCCCGGCGTTGTAGGCCGCCAACGCCTGGAATACGTCACCACCGGTGCGTTTCAGCTCCTGGCTGAGGATGTACGCGCCCATATAGATGCTGATGGTGGGACGTAGCAGGTCAGAGACCTGGAAGTCGGTCATCGCCAGCTGGCTGGCTGCTGATTGCCCTGTGGTGGGCATGATCTGTGTCAGCCCCATCGCGCCCACATAGCTGGATGCGGATGCCCAGAACAGGGATTCCTGGCGGATGAGTGCGTAGAACAGCGCCGGATCGATCTGAAAATGATCGGCTGAGGCCAGCACCAGGTCCTCATAGGGTGTGGGGTAGATCAGTTCCTGCACGTAACGGGGCGTTTCCATCAAAGATTGCCCGGAAAGGGCCACCAGTTGACTGGCTGCCCGCACGGAGGTATCGTAGTAGTGTAATTCCTGGGCAAACAGCGCCACTTGCAGCAACTTGACCGGATCATCCTTCCATTTCCGGCGTAGCGCTTCCAACTCGCGGTGGGCCTGCGCTTCCTCGCCTACCCGATGCAACGCCTCGATACGTTTGAACTCGGGCGGGACCTGATCGAAGACCACGACATCCTGCCCGGCCATCGCTGCGGCCCAGGCTTTGGCTTCCTGCAAATCGCCCGCAGAATCGGGAACAGGCGTGGGCGTGGGGGCGATGCTCGCTTTCTGCAACTCCTGCCGGGCGCGCACACCGTAGAATTCCTGTTCATCCCAGCGCTGTGCGGTCTCCTGCCAGTGGAGTAATGCCTCCTGTTCCTTGCCTTCCTGCTGCAGCAGTTTGCCCAGCCAGAAATGCGCGGCCGCGCGCCAGGTGCCGTCGCCCGTGGCGGAATGTTCGGCCCATAATTCCCGGGCGGTCTCGTAATCACCCAGACGGTAGTGGATGAGCCCCGCCCGGAATCCCGCCTGATCGGCATAATCGCTGTCTGGGAACTCCCGGGCCAGGCGCATAAAATCGTCGGCCGCTTGCAGCCATTTCTCGTTGTCCTGTCCCGCCAGCACCGCCGCCCACCACAGGGCTGTGGCCGCCGCATCGGGATTGGTGATCGACTCGGCCGCCTGCAGATAGGTTTCGCGGGCTTCCTCCCGTAGCCCCTGCCGCCATAGACTGCGGCCCAGGCCCATCCACGCCTCGACTTTGGTGGCGTCATCGGGTGCGTTAATGAGCACTTGCCGCCAAGCCCCAGCCGCCGCCGCATAGTCATCCAGCCCTTCATAAGATTTCGCCAACAGGGCGTAGAGCTTTGCCGAATCTGCAGGAGCGCCAGCCAAGAGTTTGGTCAGGATGCCGATGGCGGGCAGATAGGCCTCGGCATTGACATCAATCTCTGCCCGCAACCGATCCTCCACTGGCTGTTCGGCGTTGATCAATTCTACCAAAGATCGGTAGGCGTACCCACTGGTTTCAGATGCCTGAATCGCCTGGCGATAGCTGGCCCAGGCGGTCTCATTCTGGCCTGCGGCCGCCTGCAATTGCCCCAACAGGTAGAGGATTTTGGCCCGGTAGCCTGGATTTTTGGCTCCTTCGAGGATGGCCTGGTACTGATCCATCGCTTCTTGCGGATTGTCGGCTAACAACGCTGCCTCGGCCAGTCCCTCCCGGGCCTGGTAAGCTGTGGTCAGATTCGGGGCGATGGTTAGCAGTTGGTTGTAGATTTCGGTAGCGCCGGTCGCGTCCTTAGCAGCCAGCAGCACCTCGGCCGCGGCAGTGGTGGCGTCCAGCCGCAGTTCGTGACTGAGATCGGCAAAGCGCAGAAAGGCGTCTGCGGCCTTGCGGGCGTCAACGTCGCGGTAGGCCCGTCCTAACCACCATAAAATCTCGGGGAATCGTGCAGTAATGGTCTCATCAGCAGCCAGCGCTTCCAGGATGGGGATGGCCTGCTCCACCTTATCCGCGACGATGAGGGCTTTGGTCAGCTCGAAGCGGGCCTCGGTGACCAGAGGATGGTTGGTGTTTTCGGCCAGGAAGGTCTGATATGACTCGATGGCAGTGGCGTAATCGCCATTGAACAGCGCCTGCCGGGCCTGGATCAGCTGCGTGGGGATGGCAGGCATAGGCGTCGGCGTGGGGGTGTGGGTCGGAGTGGCGGTGAGGGTAGGGGAAGGCGTGGGGGAGTTCGTCGCCGTGGGCGTGGCCGTGGCTGTGGGTGGGTTGGTGGGAGGCGGGGTTGGGGTGGAGGTGTTGTTGGCCACCACTGCGGGCGATGGTGAGACTGCGGGCGCGCTGCAACCAGCCATCAGAAAAATCAAGAGCAAAGCATGGGCGAGAATGTGTAAGTTTGACGGAGATCGTGAAAACATATGAGAAAAAGCAACCCGTAAATCGGTGCATTCAAGCGTAATGACGTTTCAACAGCAGAAAACAGGACGCAACGCGATTGTACCACACTTGCCAATATCATCCGTTTTCATGTTCGAGCACCGGTAAAACCAGGATCGAAGAAATGCAATTCCGAACACCCGACAGCACTCGTCCGCGACAGCGAGAGCTGTTGAGAATGGTGGCATTCGTTGCTCATCAGAAGGATGTTTCAGGGCGAGTCCTCGACTTACCAGGACGAAGCCGGTTTGCAAAGCGGGCAGGGACGGGGTCTATCGAACGACATCCCGCCCGGGGGAGGAGCCTCGAGCGACCCCGCTGCGCCCCCCTGGGCTTAGATCGTTGGCTCGTTTTGCGAAGCTCGTTCGAAAAAGGTAACGCCAAACGCCCCAGCCCCACCATGAACCCCGAGTATCGGTCCGGCCTCGGCGACAAGTATTTCACCTCGAGGGAAGTCCAACGTTGCAGCGGCCAAATCAGCCAGGCGCCCGGCTCGCTCTGGCGTACGCGTATGCGCCACTGCGACCGCTTCAGCCTGGTGTTCGGCGATCGACTCGACGATGTGACGCATCCCTTTTTTGGCGCTGCGCACAGCGCCAGCAAAGCCCAATTCTCCCTCGGTCATACTCAAAATAATTTTGATCGAAAACATGGAAGACATGCGTTTGATGGCTTCCATAGCCAGGGCAATGCGCCCGCCCCGCTGAATCGCGTCCAACGAATCTAGATACAGTGTGATGCGTAGACGACTGCGAGCCGCTTCCAGATCGGCGAGGATGTCGGAGGTTTCAGCCCCTTGTTCGATGAGGCGGGCGGCCCGCAACACCAGTAAGCCCACGCCCAACGAGATCGCCCAGGAGTCGAATACATGAACTTTATCTTCGAATTCAGCGGCTGCCAGGAGAGCGCTGCCATAGGTGCTACTATGCTTGCTGGTGATGGTGATGGCAATGACTTCATCCGCATCCTGCAACGCAGCAGCGAAGGCGTCATAAAACGCTCCCACCGAAGGTGCGGCGCTGCGCGGAAGCTCGCCTTGGTCCAGTCGCTTCCAAAATGATTCTCGATTCTCATATACATCATGAAATTCTTCATCGCCGAAATGAATCATCAAGGGCACAACATCGATATGATGGCTGGCCAGGATGGAGGGAGGTAGATCGTTGCTGCTATCTGTGATTAGCGCAATCTTTGTCATCAGATTCGCACCTTGACAGTGAGATTTTGGCCCACGGAGTTGAAAAATGGGTAGTGGTTATTTCTTGATTGATGTTTGCCTTCCGCTTCGTTGCCCTGGCGCGATCTCAATGCGTTCAACGATAGACGATGGACGAAGAAAATCGCTGTTTGGTGGCGTGAATTGTCCGTCGTCCCTGGTCCATCGTCCCGGAGGATGAATTAGAAGCCATTCGCTCCCGATGGCGCCAGTCAAATTCGGGCCACCACCCCAAAATGCTCGCTCGCAGCGGCGCAACGTGCATCAAGAAGGGCGTTGGTTCTTTGCGACGATACAGTTTGCGATATCCAATCTTTGCCCCAATGGAGCGAAGCGAGGGTGATTTTCCTTACCCAATGTGCAACTTTTTATGGAGCAGCAATGGGCGAATCAAGCATCATCGCCCGCTTTTTGCACGGAAGAATCGCACAGGAGTTATTTCTTGTTTTCTTTCTTCACCTCTTCGCGACCAATGCGGAGGACGTTAAGTGTGAGGTGTCTTTTTGGTTCCAGCTTGTTCGGCTTAGGTGATAGCTTGAAATCGACTCCGGCTATCTGTAACCATTGATGCGATCTGTAGTTGCAGGTCAAATGAATATGCAAGCGGTCGCAGACGCTTTGGATAGCTGCTAATTCTAACAGATGGTGCGATATGGAAGGTTGGTCATCAATCTCCCGAAATCGATCCTGTGCTTTCGATCCATTTCTTGTATAAAGGCATGGGATCGATACCGCCAACTTCCCGCACGGTATCGAGAAAATCCTCAGGTTTTGGCGTCTTGAAACGATAACGATCGATGAATGTTTGGAGAACCTCGAGATAGCGCTCTCGCCCCATCTTCTGATAAAGACCATCAAAAAAGAGGGCGGATTTCGCGTACACCAAAATCTCGTAATTTGTTCCATTGAAGGCTGTGACTTCTTGTCCCACAGGAGCATCATACCCATGATCTTGCACCCATTTCACGGGAATCCGCCACCGATGAGAGCGTATCCGATCTGCGACCTCCTCACCATAGATAGTCTCCATATACAACAAACTGCTATGTTCTGCCAACCCTTCATCCAGCCAGGGATATTTATATGGATCTGAGCCTACCAGCGCATACCACCACTGATGAGATATCTCATGAGCGATGAGAATTTCCTGGCTGTTGGCTACGTCGCGATACACATCTTGCCCGATATAATTCAATTTAGGATATTCCATGCCTAAATATCGGGTGGGGGCCTCGGTCACGTCCAGTTGAGTGAAGACATAAGGGGAAAAGAGCCGATCATAGACGCGCATAACTGCGGCGGAATAGGCCATGGCGGATTTCCCGGTGTTGGCATCTTTGGTAAGATAGTAATTGTTGATTTGGTTACCATCAACCGATTGGCTTAATTTGTGTAGGTTTTTGCTCACGAGCATCGTCCATTCTCGCGCTGGCCCAGTCACCATGTAATGATCGATCCACTGAGATGCAGCGCTTTGCGTCTGGGTGATTTCTACCCCCGCAGTAACAATGGTGTAATCTGCCGGCAACGTTGCTGTGACAGAATAGAAAGCCAAATTCGTGATGGCAATATCAGCAAAGGTGGGAGGAATTTCTAACCGCCAGGGATGAGCGGGATCGCCCGTTTGGCGAGCCAACATGGGATAGGCATAGGGTAAACTTAAGATGCCCTCGCTCTCTCCGAAGAGCACATAGCCGCTCTTTTTGGGAGCCAACACCTCGAACTCAACTTCAAGATCTAAATCTTGGTCAGACTGCAGTTCGTTGATGAGTGTAATCCGAACGGCAGTGTTTTGCATATCTGGGGCGAAGCCCACCGCATATCTATCGGGCAGAGTACGCACCGAGGTCACCTTCATCAACCCTCCCAATTGAGGCAGGTTGGGATAGAGTCGCAGATAAACGTCCCGCATGACCACACCGCTCAAGTTCCGAAAATGGACTCTCTGGACACCTTTGATTAGCCTGGTTTCAGGATCTATGGTAAATGTGAGATCATAGTGAGGGGTACGGTCAAAGTCGAAATCTGCCGGGAGGGATTCCTTATGGAACGCTGGATAGTAGGGGGTTAGAGGATCGATCGGAGCTGGCTCTGCAGGGGTGCAAGCGACAATCGCTAACGCGATTGCCAACAAAAGCAAAGAAAAAATCAGCAACCAAAAATATCTCATGAACTGGATGACCCGGAATTTATGCTTGCGGACAATGTTGGTCAACTTGCCCGATTTTGGATATACTTGAAGACATAACCGCAACTTTTTGATATTATGCCACAAGCGAGCGATGTCTGAAACAAAATCGAGCGTGGCGTCTGGCCTTTGCATGCTACGCAATTGGTAAAATAGCATTTAAGGAACCATTCATGACGACAAAAGTCAAAATCATCATCAGTGACACTCACATCGGCGCGGGCGGCGCGCAGTTGGGCAATAAATTAGAGGATTTCATTTCGGATGACCTCTTTTTTGAATGGATTCACGATCTTATCGATGAATCAGAAGAATCGGGGAAGGAGATGACGCTCATCATTAATGGGGACTGGATCGAGTTTTTGCAAGTCCCTGAGGTGAAGACGTTCGATCCTTCTTTGATCTACCCCACGGAGTCCTACACAGATGTTTCTGCAGAAGCCGCTTTGACCCGGGTGGAAGTCGTACATGCAGGACATCCAAAGGTGTTTCAGGCACTGACAGACTTTCTCTCCCCTGGTCCACCACGGCGATCCCTGGTCATTTTATTTGGGAATCATGATCCCGAGCTGGCGTATCCTGCAGTGCAGGAACGTCTGGTGGCGTTATTGGGCGCTTCGGGACGCAAACGAGATCTAATCAGCATTGGAGAGCGTAGCTATTTTGAAGACGGCGTTTATGTCGAACATGGAAATGAATATACCGAGAAGATCGATCGATTCAGCAATCCCGATCACCCATTCGATCCAGACAAACCGGAGTTTATCGAGCGGCCGCCAGGTTCCTATGTGGTGACTGATTTTTACAATGTAATCGAACGGAAACGCCCGTGGATCGATGGCGTTCATCCTATGAGCTCATTGGTGTTCTATGCATTAGCGTATGATCCTGCATTTGCACTACAATTCATAAAAGAATTATTGGTTAGCGCCCCAGATTTGGTGAGTGATGTGCTGGTTACCGGACCATCGGAAAGCGCCAGTGAAAAACTGCTGGAAGCGTTGACAACATCGGATCAGCAAGAGTTGGCGCTTCTTTTGGCCGGAGACAAAGCGTTCGCCGCTTCATTTTCAGAACAAGTGGCCCAGGCGCTGGCGCAGAAAGGAGCCGCTCCCGAAACTTTCCATCCTGGTACGGCTTCGGGACCTTTCGGGATTATTCCCCCCGAAGAACGCGCCCGGGAAATCGCAGAACAATACTGGATTATGTTGGAAAAAGCCGCTGTTCGTGTCGCTCACGAAAAGCAAGCGCGCGTGGTCGCTTTTGGCCACATCCACGAACGCGTCGAAAAGCTATTGCCCTCAGGCGCAGTGTATCTGAATACAGGCACCTGGATTTGGAAAGCAAATTTCAAGAATTCCCCCGAGAGCGTATGGCGAGATCTGATCCAACATCCAGAGAAGTATATGAATCAACGGCACTTGACCTACGCACGCGTCGATATCGCTGAAGATGGTCGCATCACCTCGGCTCGGCTACTCATGGCAAACGATCTCCCCGATCCGCCTGCCCCTCCAGCGCCCATGCCGCCAGCGGGATTATGGGCGAAATTTATTTTGGGATTGCGTACAGTTGTGGCTAAGATAACTGGATGGCTATAACCTGAGTTGAGAAGACTACAAATTTCCTAACAATATGATGCCCCTTCACGATACTTCTCCTGCGCTACGGCATCGCGGCTATCGTTATTTTGATCTCGTGATGGCGATGTTCGTTACAGTGTTGTTGTTAAGCAATATCGCCAGTTCCGCCAAGCTCATCGATCTAGGTGTGAGTCTCTTTGGTCTGCGCCTGGCCTTCGATGGCGGCACCATTTTATTTCCTCTAGCCTATATTTTCGGCGATATTCTCACCGAGGTGTATGGCTACGCCCGCAGCCGCAAAGTAATCTGGATCGGTTTTGCCGCAGCTGCACTGATGGCGCTCACCTTTTGGGGATTAGGTCGTCTGCCAGGGGACCCGCTCTGGGGGATGTTCGTTTATGAAAACATGTCTCGATCCCTACCAGGAATTCCGCAGCCTGACAATCCGGTCTTGTTTGGGCAATCCGCTTACGATGCGATCCTGGGAGGGGTAAGCACAGGGGCCATCATCGTCGCCAGCCTGGCAGCCTATTGGGCGGGCGAGTTCAGCAACTCGTTTATCTTAGCCAAAATGAAAGTGCTGACCGAAGGACGGTGGTTATGGACCCGCACAATTGGCTCGACATTGGTGGGAGAAGGCGTTGATACCGTGCTTTTTGTGCTCATTGCCACCATCTTGGGCGTTTTCCCCTGGTCTATCGCACTCAGCCTCATCGTGGCAAACTACATCTTCAAAGTCGGAATCGAGGTTCTGTTCACCCCCATCACGTATATCATCGTCAACTGGCTAAAATACAAGGAACATGAAGATTACTTCGATCGAGACACTGACTTCAATCCTTTTCGGCTCGATGAATGAACGATTGAGACGTGTTGGGGTATAATGATCTCATGTTACCTTCTGGACACATTGAATGGACTTGGGCCGGACTGAACTTGATTCAGCGGCGCGCTGGCCTCTTCGAAGAGACTGATTACAGGCTCGTGGCGTTGGCGGTCATGGCGCCCGATTTGCTCGACAAACCGCTGGCCTGGTTTGTTTTTCCTGAAGCCAACGCAGCCTTATTTTTTGGGCATACATTATTGCTGCACGGCCTGGTCTGGGGTGTAACCGCCGCCACAGGCCGTTTGCGGCGCTGGCTTCCTTATTTGCTGGCTTTCTCCTCCCACCTCGTTCAAGATCGAATGTGGGGTTTTACCCAGACGTTGTTGTGGCCGCTACGCGGCTGGGGATGGCACCCCTGGCAACACGTGAGCACACCTAACGAGATGCTGCACGCATATTTACAGATCATCGTCGCTGAGCCCATTTTGATTGCGTTGGATGTCATCGGCGCGGCGCTGTTGATCTGGTTCATATGGGATCGCAAGCTGATGACACGAGAACGGATGCTCGCGTTTATGCGTACAGGCCGCCCGCCAATAGACAAAACCTTTCTCCCTGCAGAGCAACGTTCATGAGAGTCATTGCCGGTAGCGCCAAAGGACGTAAGTTAGAATCCGTGCCTGGCGACGCGGTGCGTCCGATCACCGATCGCGCCAAAGAAGCCCTGTTTAGCATTCTTAGCGATGATGTCCGCGAGGCGCGCGTGTTAGATTTATTCGGAGGCACTGGTTCGGTGGGCATCGAAGCGCTCAGCCGCGGCGCTAAGCATGTCACCTTCATCGAACGTTATAAACCTGCACTCAAAGCCATTGGGCATAATCTTCAGCACACCCGCTTGGCGGAAAGGGCGCACGTCGTGAGGGGGGACGCTTTCAAATATCTGCGCAAGCAAAACATCGGGCCGTTCGATATCATCTTCGTGGCGCCCCCTCAGTATAAAGGCATGTGGTTGGAAGCGCTTCAGCTCATCGACGCCCGCCCTGAGCTGCTTTCACCTACCGGACAAGTGATTGTACAAATCAATCCCATCGAATATGAAATGCCCACACTTGAAAATCTAGCGTTGTTCGATACGCGCACCTATGGAAGTGTGCAGTTAGATTTTTATGCGTTGAATGTTGAGCGGGAAGAAACGCTTGGCTGAGCGATCACCCAGACAGTCAATAGACATTGTCGGAAATAAGAGGGCAAGAGCCTTCCAGACGACAAAAAATCTTACCACAGAGACGCAGAGGCCACGGAGAAGAAAAAATCAGTACTTTGGGAGGCTTTCTCTCCGTGGACCTATCAAATTTCTCCATGCATTCCGTGTCTTAGTGGTGAAATGTTATTTCCAAAATCGGAGCGCATCAACATGCGCTATGGCTGCAACAAGCCGAAATTGACTTCGATGCTTCCTCCGGAGTGAACGGTCAGGGGATAGATGGTGGATGTGGTCAGGGTAGAAGCATCAGGGGGAACCGCCTCTACCCAATAGTTGCCAGGGGGAACATTGATGAAGGCAAATCGCCCATCTACGCCTGTAATCATATTCAATAAGACATGTTCGCTTTCATCCTTTAGCAGAATGCGCACGCCCGGCGCCACCGACTCATCGGCATCGGGGAATCCGTTCTCGTTGGCGTCGAGCCAGACCAGGCCGAAAACAACGCCGCTATCGCCTGCCGGAGTGGGAAGTGGACGAAGGGGCGGGAATTGTTCCAGGCTTGAGGAATTAATTTGCGGTGCGGGTTGCAACGAAGATTGGTCCACGTTGGGCGTGGGCGTGGGTGTCATTTTCACTGTTGTCGAGCGAAGTTCTTCGGGAGCCACCTCAGAAACCAACGCAATCAATCCCTTCACAAAACGATCAAACCGGGCGGCCGTTTCTTTCACGCTGGTCACGTCTTCCGCCACAGCATTTAGTTGATCTGAAAGAGCATCAAACTCTCCCTCCACGATATCTTGCCGATCCTGCATGGCGACCATCTCTTGGCGCAAGGTTTCAATCGCCTGCTCGATTTCAACAGACCGCGTCTGCAATGCAACCACATTTTCATGTTGCTTTTCCTGATCTTCCGCTATCGCCTCTATAGTCGCGCCCAGCTCTTGCACCCGATCATTGGTCCCCTGCAACCGGGTCTGTATAGCGGCGATGGCGGCCCGCTGCTCTTCTTGCTGACGCTGTGTCGTTTCCTGCTGACTACGGACGACATGCAAAGCAACCTCCAATGCTGATGTCTTTTCCCTGTCGTTCAAGAAAAGCGTACCGTTCACGCCCCAAAGCAGAATCAATGCAAAAGCCGCCCCCAGAAGAATGCTGAACAACACCAACAATACATCATGCAAACAGCCTGGCAGACGTTGTTCGGAAGATGCAGGTGGAGTCTGCAATGGCGGCGGCCCCACCGAGCGAGGGGATGATGTCGCCGGAGCCGCGGCAGTGGGAGTCTTATCCACATCACCCTCACTCTCATGCGTTGTTTCCATTGCGTCCGCCGCGTTCAGCCCAGATGCCAATGGTTCAAAGGTGGCGTTGACCGGGCCGACCAAACTCTCGACGCTTGCAGCAGGCGATGGCGTAGACGCCTGCACGGTATCCGATTTATCATTGGGAGAATCCATCATGATGACCTCTTGAACAGCAATGTTTATACTTTTACAGCATCCTCTTCCTGAGCCCAAAACAGCAAGCCGCAGAAAGTGATAATCAAAAATCCGAGTAACGCTAGAAAGGGAATCGTGATGAATCCCAAAATGTTAATCCAGGTGGTGGTGCAAGGAATGCCGGTATCGCAGACAGTGCTTGCGGCAAAAAATTCGGTCTTCTGCAACAAATAATGATAGGAGGAAAAACCGATTCCGAGGATCGAGAAGGGCAAAACATAGAAAAAAACAGCGTCATCCTGGCGCCATGCTCCCACCAACAAGATGATTGCCAGAGGATACATGAGAATGCGTTGGTACCAACACAACGCGCAAGGAATGAATTTTAGCGCTTCGCTGAGATACAGACTGCCCAGCGTAGCGACAAGGGCGGTAGCCAAAGCGAAAAGCAGGTAGTTTTTTTGAGATGCGCTTAAACTGTTAATGGTGACCTCCTATGCCTCATCATCCAATGTGTGGGGATTGGCGATGAGTTGTGTGTCTGGTGTGTGTGGGGAGTTATGACCGGGCAATGGGGGCGACGCGCGCTTTTGTGAGCTCGATGAAATCGGCTGGAGCAAGCATCACCTGCATGCCTCGCACGCCAGCGCTCATCGCGATGGTCTCAAAATCTAACGCACGCTCATCCAAAAAGATGCGGAATCTGCGATGAAAAAGCGCCAGACTGCTGATCCCGCCCTTTTTGAGTCCTGTTATTTTTTCCGCCTGAGCCAGAGGGGCCATATGGATTTTCTTGACTCCAGCGACTCGTGCCAACGCTTTCAAGTCCAACTCGGCGTTGGCGGGTAATACGGCTAATATGGGTTTGCCTTTATCGGGCAGGGTGACCAGCGTTTTGAATACCTGGGCCGCAGGCAACATGACGCCTGCAGCCACTTCGGGCGCCGAAACAAAGACACTGGGATCATATGTGCGCGTTTCGAATTTTATTTCTTTACTTCGCAGAAGTCGCGTGACCAGGTTTTCTTGTCTCTTCTTAGCCATGATGACGAATGAGCAGTAAAAAAGTTGCTGGTGTTCGAAAAAAGAGGAGGACGAACGTGGCGGCAGATGGTTTGATTGTACTTGGCATTGGCATTGATGGCAATTGCTGGTTGGATGAAGGGTGCGTTTCAGTTTGGGGGCGCTTTTATTTTTGGGCCGGTCGGATTACGAATCCGCCCTGGGGAGCCCCGCTTCGGAGCCAGATTCGCAATCCGGCGGGTTTTGCAATGCCTGCCCCAATTTTGAAACGCACCCTTGGATGAAGGCTTGAGCTTGGGGTATGATTGAGAATATGAGCATATCCCTCGGCCAACTGGCGGCGGCGTTGCGCTTGCCGTGTCACCAACCAGATATCGACATCACCCACATCAGTCCTGATTCAAGACGAATCGGGCCAGGAGGATTGTTTGTCGCGTATTCAGGCGTGAGCGTGGACGCGCATCAGTTTATTCCCCAGGCTGTGGCCGCCGGAGCTCGCGCCGTGGTGGGAGAAAACCCCATAACCGATCTCGCCGTCCCCTATTTGCGCGTTACTGACGCCCGGCGAGCTTTAGGTGTATTGGCGGCCGCCTGGCATGGCTTTCCGAGCCAACGCATGGGCGTCATTGGCGTGACAGGCACCGATGGTAAAACGACAACCAGCAACCTGATCCATAGTATTTTCACCGCGGCAGGTTTGCGCACAAGCGTCCTTACCACTGTCAACGCCCGCATCGGCGATCAAGAGCAGGATACAGGTTTACACACAACCACGCCCGATGCGCTGGACCTGCAACGTTATCTGCGACAAATGGCAGACACAGGTAGCGAGTGGGCTGTTTTGGAAACCACCTCGCACGGACTCAGCCAATGGCGGGTAGCGGGCACAGCTTACGATATTGCAGTGGTCACGAACATCACCCATGAGCACCTGGACGAACATGGCAATTATGAGGGATATCTTCGGGCCAAGGGCCGCTTGCTGGAAATCCTCAACCACACCCCCGCTAAACCCAACATTCCCAAAGCGACCGTGCTCAACGCGGACGATCGATCTTATCCACACCTTCGGGCATATCAAGCGCCCAACCTGGTAAGCTATGGCATCCATGAAGGGGAAGTTCGAGCCTTCGAAATCGAACATCGACCAACCGGACTCCGTTTCGTTGTCGAAGGGTTCGGACGCCGACTCTCCATCGAAACGCCGCTGATGGGGATGTTCAACGTCTACAACAGTCTGGCGGCCATTACCACCGCATTAATCGCCAACCTGGACTCCCACGCCATTGTACAAGGTTTGGCCCACCCGCCAGCCATTCCGGGTCGCATGGAGCACATCGATCGGGGACAGGACTTCACCGCTATCGTCGATTTCGCCCACACGCCTTTCGCCCTGGCAGCGGCGTTGCGCACAGCGCGCGAAATGACCACTGGACGAGTCATTGTCGTGTTCGGCTCTGCTGGCTTGCGGGATGTGAGGAAACGCCAAATGATGGGAGAAATTGCAGGGATGTTGGCGGATCTAACCATCATCACGGCGGAAGACCCTCGCACCGAAGACTTGAACCATATCATGGCCGCCAGCGCCCAGGCGTGCAAAGCAGCGGGCGGGAAATTTCTCATGGTGGCGGATCGCTACCGGGCCATCCAACGAGCCCTGAGCGAAGCTCAACCCGGCGACGTGGTCATGGTTTGCGGCAAAGGTCACGAACAATCGATGTGTTTTGGCGAAACAGAATATCCCTGGGATGATCGGCAAGCGCTAAGACATGCGCTAGATGTGCATTTGGGCACGCGGAAAGATGCACCTCCATTCATCCTTCCCACCTATTATTCTTCCGATTAATCAGCAATAAACCCACTTTAAACAAAAGTTACAAAAAAGAATCTATCCTACAAACGAAGATTTTTACATCATGGTTTTTTTGGGTATATTAAAAATGGTAGTGGTTATTTTTGACTGATGTTTGCATGCCGTTGCTATGGCGCGATCTCAATGTCAGTAGATCACGATTGCGAGAGTATGTGTCCAGCCGGATTCGCAATCCGGCGGGTTTGACGCTCGAATCACCGCCGGATCACGGATCCGGCTCTGCGCATCATGGTAAATCGTGATCTACTGAATGTATTTGACGATAGACGATGGATGATGGAGAGCGAAAATCGCTGATTTGATGGCGTGAATCGTCCTTCGTCCCTGGTCCATCGTCCCTGAGTGTAAAGAGGAGCCACTCGCTCCCGGTGTCGTCAGTCAGATTCAGACCACTACTTTAAAAATTAGTTCTTGTTTCCACACAAACAACGCAGAAGGGAGGCATTTCCATGACAAAAGTCGTCGTTATTGGCTCTGGCTTTGCAGGCCAGACTGCTGCGCTGTATCTGGGTAGCGCGCTGGGAAAACGCCATGATATTACCGTCATCAACAAGTACGACATCTTCGGTTATACACCATCATGGGTGTGGGTGGGCGTCGGACAGATGGAGCCTCATAAGACCACCTTTGCCCTCAAGCCGGTCTATGACAAATTTCACATCAATTTTGTCCATGGAGCAGCGCAAGCCATTCATGTAGATGATCAGTATGTGGTGGTGAATCGGGCCGATGGAGGGGACGAACTACAAGTTCCATATGACTATCTAATTATTGCCACTGGGGCCAGGCTGAATTTTGCAGGCACTCCCGGATTAGGGCCCCATGATGGTTACACAACCTCGATTTGTTCGCTGCCACACGCCATCGACGCCCGCGATCGATTTTTCGAGGCGATTGCCCGCATGGAAAAAGGAGAACGACAGAAGATCGTCGTGGGAACTGGACACCCCGGCGCCACCTGCCAGGGCGCGGCTTTTGAGTATCTTACCAACATCCACAAAGTGTTGGAAAAACGAGGTCTACGCGACAAAGCCGATCTGCTATGGCTTTCCAACGAGCCAACTCTGGGCGATTTCGGCGTGCGTGGGTTAAGGATCAAGAAACAAGACAAGATATTAACCAGCGAGGACTTCATTAAGGCGATATTTGATCTCTACGGCATCGATTGGCAAGTTCAAACTGGTGTGCGGCGGATTGAGCCAGGCAAAATCTATTGGGAAAATTACGACGGCGTCGAGGGGAAAACGGATTTCGATTTCGCTATGCTCATCCCCCAATTTCTCGGCCCAGGCTTCACTTACTTCGATAAGGATGGAAATGATGTGACCGATAAACTGGCCAATAAAGGCGGCTTTGTGCTGGTGGATGCCATCTATGGGCTGGATTGGGACACCCTGGCCGAGACGCCCGAGGCCTGGCCTGCAGTTTATCAGAATCGGCACTATAAGAACATTTTCGCCGCAGGAATCGCCTTTGCTCCCCCGGGTTCTATTTCCCGCCCATTTGTCAACCCGAATGGCCTTTCCATCACCGCTGCGCCACCTCGCACAGGGATGATCTCAGGCATCATCGGACGTATTGTGGCGCTCAATATCATCGATCTTGTCAAACGGGGACGCATGACCCATGCCGAACGCATGACCGAAATGTTTGCGGCCTGCATTGCCTCTATGGGAGATTCTTTGTGGGATGGCAGCGCCGCCACCATCATTATTTATCCCGTCGTGCCCGACCCACGCACTTATCCAAACGAAGAAGGTCGGGATCTTTTTGTGACTGACATGGAAATGGGTTTGGCGGGCGCCTGGATGAAACGTATGATCCACACCACCTTTATGCACAAGCTGCAAGGACGCATCGGCTGGAAACTCATTCCAGAATAGCCATCCATGACAATATGCACCAACAGCGCCCCCACATCGTATGCAACAGGAGGATATTAACCATGACTTTTGAGATCACCCCCAAAGACGCAAAAAAAATGAACAACAAGCTGCTTCAACTCTGGCGTTTCATCATGCTCAACCTAAAAATCCTCAAGGCGGTTGATCATAGCAAACGCGCTTGAGAGATCGTGCTTCTACCGTATTTCCACCCACACAATCTCGGGAGGAACGCTGAATCGTAGCGGGGTTGATTCCCCCATGCCCCGAGAGACGATCATCTGTCCGCCACCGGGCAAATCATTGAAATATCCTGCTGCATGCTGGCGAGGCAAACGCGTGCCCTGGGTATGAATCGCCCCCAAACCAGGGAGCGCCACTTGCCCGCCATGCGTGTGTCCGGCAAACACCAAATTGGCCCGTTGCGCTGCCTGCTCGTATGCCAGATCGGGATTGTGGGTGAGCAAAATCACGCCTGCTTCGTGGGGAATGCCGGACATGGCTTTTGTTAGATCAGGCTGGCCTTCCACCATATCATCCACGCCGGCCACCCAGATTTCCGGCGTTACCGGCAGGGGCGCTGAACGATTATGCAGCACGGTGACGTCATATAGCGTAAGCAGACGAATCAATTCGTCGGTGTTGTTGGGCACCGCAGCAAATCGCAATCGATCGTTGCGGTAGATGTCCAGCGCCAATTGTCCCAATGTTCCCATTTCAGCAGCCAGAGTGACCAATTTATGCTCAGGCGTTGCCGCCTGTTTAACACTACGAGCCATGTTACGAAACAGCTCGCTATAAGAATAAACCGCGTAATCATGGTTTCCCAATACGGCGTAACGTCCCAACGGAGCTGGAGGCAACATTTGTAGCAGGCGTTCCACTGCGGAGAGCCCTTCATCATCATGCAAAAAATCTCCTGTGAAGAAAATGATGTCGGGTCTGAATCGGGGCAACATGGTAGCTAGTTGCAAAAATCTTAGCCGCTGCACCCAATGTGCATGACCAAAATGTTGATCCGAGAGATGCAGTATCTTGAGGCCCGCGGCTGCAGGCCAGGACAAACGGTAAGAACGCAGGCGCATTTGTGGACGCTCGCCGCCCCAAGCGTAGGCCAACATGCCGCCACCGATCAACGCGCCAATGCCAATCCATGTTTTCAGTGTTTGCATTGCAAATGTAATGTTTCCTCTTTTATTGGGTCGTGGTACAAATTTGACTGACGTCATCGGCAGCGAAAGGCTCCTATCAATGCTCGTAGATGGTGGACGACGGACGATTCACGCCACCAAACAGCGATTTTCGTCGTCCGCCGCCTATCATCCAACAACTCGAGAGCTCACCATGGCAACGAGCAGGAATGCAAACATCAGTCAAAAAGAACCTAGTACTAAGTCAAGTCTGCTTTGAGGGAAAATGGCGACGGTCGGCCCGACAGGCCGACTGAAGTCGGTCTCTATTGGCCTCTGGCCAACGGACGGCCTACGCCGTCCCTTCACCAACCAGAGACGGTCGACGGAGGTCGACCGCTGGCGCAAAGCGCCTGGAGAGTCCGAGTTTACTCGATGGTAAAGGCCACGGCCACAAGAGGATTTCTATCAAACTACAATTGACTGAGTACTAGTTACCTGACACCAATTGGCTTTGTCCGCCGTCATTGGCCGAATGAATTCGGTTTTGGGGACTGCGCCCCTCCTTGGCTTCCTCCCCCGCTCCGAGACGGGCGAGGGAGGAGATGTGGAAAGGAAGCCTGCGCCCCGTCCCCCTGCGGGAACGGTGCTCCCAGCCGCAATCCTACAATCTATTTTTGTAACTACTCAGATGGCATGCTTGACCGTGATTTATGCCATGAAATGAGTGTTTCTGACCGCCAAGGCGTCAAGCGTGTGATGTTGTATTGCGAGCCCTGCGTCGCATGGTTTTTTTTGACGTTTGGTGCAGGACGTTTGACGACATTCTGCAACAAGCGACGCCCCTTCGGTAGCGTACATGGCAGCGATCTTGGTAGTTACCTATTGTTTTGAAAGAAGGGCTGTCAGCGCAGGCTGACAGGCGGCCGGAGGCCCGCAGCCCTGATTCCAATCGGTGGGCAACTGGGCATGAAATTTGTGTCAGATTGCTAGAAAAAGAACCACTATCTTTTATTGAATGACAATAGTTTATGGATTAAGTGGGTTTCACGGGGGCTACGAAACCCCCGGGAGGCATAAAAACTCCATGACATCCCGTGAGACCCAGTGTATACCTGATGTACGACTTTTTCGTGCTAAAAAACGAGCGTTAATGTTTGAATCCATTGTTCGATAAGCAGACGCGGGGACGATAGGAGGAATATTGACGAAGGAACATGCTGTTTTTTGGTTCATTCTGATCTATGTCCGTCGGCTTGTTTAGCAGAGATTGCTTGAGCAGGCCGTTGATATGCCAAAAAAGTTGCACATTGGGTACAGTGTATATCATGCAATCCCCAATGCAAAAGCCGCCTTGCGAAAAAACGTACAAGGCGGCTTTATCCAACCCAACCCCAAAAGGAGGTTATGCAACATTTAGGAGGAGACCTTTTTACTCAACTCCTCGACCTTTGTGGCCAATTCATTGATCTTTTCGCTCAGTGTTTGTAGATCAGACCGAGTGGGGACATTGAGCATATTCAACGTATTGACAATCTGCTCATCCAGAACATTGCCCACCCTCTCGTTAATCTGTTTGACGCTCTTTGTGGGGCGATCGAACAAACTCGAGAGGATGCGCTTGCCATCGATTTCGGTCAGTTCGCCACGTTCGATCATACGATTGATGATGGACTCAGCCTCTTCTTTCCCCATAGAGAAAACGCTTATAGAGGCTCGTAGCGCGCTCTGTACGCCAGCAACGAGTGATTTGCTACCATTTGTTGTAGCATGTTGTCCAGATTCAGGCTGAGGGGCGTCCATAGTCATATTGGGTCTCCTGCGGATATGAAAAATAACGCGTTGCGTTAAGAAACTATAACACGATGCGTTATTCTCTGTCAAGTGACTACCGGTCTCGATTCATACTGGTTGCCATTTCTTTTTTGATCCATTCGGCTCTGAGGATGCTGACCATTCCCATAAGTGTGAGACATTAAGTAGTGCGAATTTTGGTAACTACTAACGCACCCGACTTCAATCACCACAAAGGCGCAAAGACACTAAGAACACCAAGAATTTCAAAGCTTTTTCTTTCCTTCGTGCCTTTGTGGCTTCGTGTCTTCGTGGTTTCTAGCCGGGCTACCTTAGTAGTAACGAATTTTGACCAACTTCGGCCCGCTATTTCGCTCAGCGCTTCTGAAAATAGAAGAACTGGTAGGGACGCCCGATCTTGTCGCAGAAGGCCTGGCGGCTGGTGGGCGCAGCATCGACGAATAGCGCCGCCAGATGAGCATTGTGGGGCAGAAAATCAGGATGGGCTTCCACCACTTCCTGGATGACCTCGGCGTAGCCGGGCACGTCGGTGGCGGTCCGTAGAATGCCTCCAGGCTTCAACAGCAGAGCCAGCACATCCACA
>Ga0256914_1001096_pt1 | contig 25674 bp, 24 predicted proteins | sample HulkmetaG_FD_191571 | JGI IMG/M metagenome (GOLD analysis project Ga0256914, IMG submission 191571) | Hydrothermal chimney microbial communities from Main Endeavour vent field at the Juan de Fuca Ridge, Pacific Ocean - Hulk | ecosystem: Environmental > Aquatic > Marine > Hydrothermal vents ... | reverse complement strand
CGGCCGCGGCTATCGATAACTCAGTCTGCGCTGTGATTCTGGAGCCCATCCAGGGCGAAGGCGGCATCCATCCGGCGGATGAGGCGTTTCTGGTGGCATTGCGGGAGTTGACTCATCAGCACAACGCCTTGCTCATTTTCGATGAGGTGCAATGCGGCGTCGGTCGCACCGGCACATTCTGGGCTCACGAGCACTACGGCGTCCTGCCCGACATCCTCTGCTCGGCCAAGCCCCTGGCCAATGGTCTGCCCATTGGCGCGGTGCTGGTCACCGAACGGGTGGCTGAGGTCATTCACCCCGGAGATCATGGCACCACCTTCGCGGGGGGGCCTTTTGTGACCTCGGTGGCCAACGTGGTGGTGGATCGCATCAGCGATCCTGCGTTCTTGCAGCGCGTGCAGGAAACAGGCGCTTATTTCAAGGAGCGTCTGGAAGCGCTGGAGAATCCGCACATCGTCGAGGTGCGGGGCCGGGGGCTGATGCTGGGCGTGCAGTTGGACATGCCGGCCGGGCCTGTGGTGCAGGCGGGCTACGGGCATGGCCTGTTGCTGCTGAACGCGGGCGCAGATGTGTTGCGTCTGGTGCCGCCGTTGATCATCAGCCAGGACGAAATCGATATCGCCATCGAGCGCCTGGCCGCCATCCTGGCCGAGGTTGGATAGCCGGTCGCATCTCTATGGAATCTCGATGAATCTCTACGTCATGCGTGATGTGTCATCTCATGCCCCTTACGCATCACGTATGACGTTTTACGAACGGATGCCGCCGCGGCCAATTTTGCCAGCGCCCATATGTCTCAAACGTCATTCCGCCATCCTCCCATGAGCATCCGCCCGGCCGTCGAGGCCGATATTCAGCCCATTTGTGATCTGGTCAATGGCTTCGCCGACCAGAATCTGATGCTGCATCGCACGCCCGAGCAGGTGCGCCGGGCGTTGGGCGATTTTCTGGTGGCGGAGGAGGCGGGCCGGGTGGTGGGCTGCGGCTACATCGCGTATCTCAGCCCCGATCTGGTGGAACTGCGCTCGCTGGCGGTGGCTCCTGAGCTGCATGGCCGTGGCGTGGGCGGACAGATCGTGGATGCATTGGTGGAGATGGCGCGGCGGCGGGGCCTGCGCCAGATCTGCGCCCTCACTCTGGCCCCCCGGTTTTTCGAACAACAGGGTTTTCGGGTTGTCGATCGCTGGGAGATCAGTCCCAAAATCTGGAGTGAATGCGTCTATTGTCCCAAGTTCCACGCCTGCGATGAGGTGGCGGTGCTGAAAACCTTGGATGAGGAATGAAATACGTATGAATGTGTTGATGCTAACGCCACAGTTTCCCTGGCCTACCCATCAGGGAACAACCTTGCGTAACTATAATCTTATCAAAGGGCTGGCCCAAAACCATGAGGTGCATTTGTTTAGCATCCTTGCTCCGGGCGATCGTCCCGACAGCGGGCCCGTGCGCGATTTAACAGCATCTGTGACAACGGCCCCACAGGTTTTGCGTAGTGCTGGCCATCGTTTGCTTACCCTGGCCACCTCTCTGGAGCCAGACATGGCCTGGCGTCTTTGGTCCCCCGACATTGCCCGCCAATTGGCGATGCTGGTCTCTGATCTGCGTCCAGATATTTTGCAGATTGAAGGCATCGAGATGGCCCCATATTTCTTTGCATTGCGACAGATGGGCGTGAGCTATGGACTTGCCATTTATGACGCACATAATGCTGAGACGTTATTGCAATGGCGAGCTGCGCAGGCCGATGTTCGGCGCCCCCGACGCTGGGCTGCTGCCCTCTATTCCGCCATTCAGTCTGCAAAATTGCGTCGATATGAACGCCAATTGTTGCAGACGGTGGATGGCGTGGCTGCCGTTAGCGATCCGGACGCCAGGTTTTTGCGCTCGCTTGCCTCCGATGTCCCCATCGAGGTGGTTACGAATGGGGTCGATCTTTCCTTTTACCAGGTGGATGATCCCGGCCCTCCCATCTTCGATACGCCGGGGCCGCATCTGGTTTTTACAGGCAAGATGGATTTTCGTCCCAATGTCGATGCGGCCTTGTGGTTTGCTGCCGAAGTTATGCCCAAATTGCGGGCGCAGGGACTGACTGTGCATTTTTGGGTGGTGGGACGCAATCCTCACCAGCGGTTATCTGCGTTAGCGGATCGAGATGATGTCACGGTGACAGGCGAAGTTCCCGATGTTCGTCCTTACATCGTGCAGGCTGATGTGTACGTAGTCCCATTGTTGGCGGGAGGCGGCACGCGTTTCAAAATCCTCGAGGCTCTAGCGCTGGCCAAACCGGTCGTCTCCACCAGCCTGGGGGCCGATGGCATCCCTGTGCAGGATGACGTGCATCTGGCCTTGGCCGATGATCCCGAAACTTTCGCCGGAAAGATTATTCGTTTGTTGGGTGAACGTTCCATCGCTGAGGAGATGGGGCGACGAGGAAGATTGTTCATCCAGCAAGATTTCAGCTGGGATACCATTGTGCCCCGTCTGGAAAATTTATATCAATCAAGCACTGTCAACGTTGCAAAGCGATTTGCCAAACCGCCGGGCGTCGTGGAAAATTGAGGTAGCTGATCTTATTCCAGGTGTTATAATGGCAAGAAGAATTTTCCTGATCACACTCCTTTTACTCTCAGCGCTTTTGTTGGTCTCTTGCCGCAAGGGACAAGGCGTCATTCAAGGGGAGCCTGCCGACCCGAATCATCTACCTGAACTTGTGGGGCTCTATGCGGTGAATGGCGTTGATGTTGGAGGAGCTGATTATAGCGGCACGCTAAAAATAGAGCCTGGAGATCAGCCCGGCGTTTATAAATTGCATTGGATTGTAACCGGGGCCATTCAGAATGGTGAGGGTCGGATTGACGGGAATCAACTTAAGGTTCGCTGGCGTAATCTCGAAGGCATCGCCCATTCGCAAGGGTCTATCGTGTATACCATCACGACTCTGGGGGAGTTGGATGGCGTGCGCACGATCGATGGGTTCGATGGTCAGGGCTGGGAAAAGGCGTTCCCCAACGATGAGAATTGGGGAAATTTCAAATTTGGGCATTGAGTCAGAACGATCTCTCGAGCACCGAGACGCTACATGGAGCGCAAAGACAAAGGCGCTGCCAGTTTAAACTAACAGCGCCTTTGTGGAGGACTGTGGGTTCGTAACAGGATGTCAATTAAAGGATGTCGAGTTCTTTGAGTTTGGATTCAGGCACAACGCCGTTCTCCCAACCGCGGGCCTTGTAGTACTCTTCCAACATCAGATCCAATTCACAGACATGGCCCTTGGAGCCAGGCACGGTGCTGGGTTCTTCAAGAAAACGCTTGGGCAGATAGTCGCTGCCCTCGCCCAAACCTACCAGGTTGTTGTAGTAGCGCTCCAGGTTGTAGATGCGTTCGCCCGCTTGCAGTAGCTCTTCGGCAGTGAGCGTGGCGCCCGTAAAGGTGTTGTATTGGGCCAGATATTCATCGACTCCTTCAGCGAAGGCGCTGAATTTGCAGATGTCGAAGCTATCGGAGATGGCGTGAATGTCTTGGAAGACTTTGACCAGTTCGCCCTTGCCTTTCCATTCCAGGGGATCAACCTTGAGGGAGCCGAAGGGCATGACGCCCAGCTCGGCCGCGGGGGTGTAGGCCCGCAGATGGCAGGCGCCGCGGTTGCTGGTGGCATAGGCAATGCCCATACCCTTGAGGCCGCGAGGATCGTAGGCGGGAATCGCCATCCCCTTGACGCTCATCGCCAGATCGGGGAAGCCCAGCTTCTTGGCTGCGGCTGCGGTGCCCAGCCCCAGGATCTTGCCGCGCTCAGTGCGGGCGAAGGCGATATCCTCGATGGTCTGGATCATGGCGTCCTTGTCGCCCCAGGCCAGACCGTCATCCACAGCTCCGCCCTTTTCGGTCACTTCCATGTACATCGCCATGGTGTTGCCCAGCTCGATGGTGTCCATACCATAGCGATTGGCCTGATCGATCATGTAGGCCACGGCATCATGGTCATCGTTGCCGCACATCGCGCCCAGAGACCAGGCTGATTCGTACTCGATGCTCTCCATATGCACCTTGTACTTGCCGCTGGGCACCTCGACCTCGATCTTGCAGGCCACCGGGCAGGCGTGGCAGGTGGGATCGCCCACCAGGATGTCCTCGCGGATGCGCTCGCCGGAGATGTGCTCGTACAGATCTTCGCCGTTTTCGCCGATGAAGGAGGCCATCTTGCCGTTCCAGGCGGGCAGAGCGCCGATGCTGCCAGTGATGTTCATCAGCACATTGGTGCCGTAAACGCTGAGGCCGCCCTTGCGGGGAGCGGTGATGTTGGCTTCGGCCATGATGGCGGAAAGCGTTTTCTTGTCCGCTTCCTTGAAGGCGGCCCGATCCGCAGGTTTGGGCTGATTCTTCTTGTCGCCCACGAAAACGATGGCCTTGATGTTTTTGCTGGCGCCAACCAGGCCGGTGCCGGTGCGGCCACAGGCCCGATCATCTTTGTTCAGCCAGCCGGAGAAACGGACGCCATTCTCGGCTGCCGGGCCAATAGCCATCACGTCCACGTACTTGCCCTCGTGCTTATCCATCAGGGCCTTGATGGTCTCATGGGTGGTCTTTCCCCACAACTCACTGGCGTCCTCGATGCTCACCTGGCCATCTTTGCAGAGCAAATACACTGGATGCTCAGCCTTGCCCTTGATGAGCAGCGCATCGAAGCCGGCCCATTTCATATAAGCTGCGGCCCAACCGCCCATATGGCTGTCGGTGATGGCCCCGGTGAGCGGGCTACGGGTGACTGCAGCCAGACGACCGCTCATCTTCACCTCGGTGCCGGTCAGCGGGCCGGTCATAATCGCCAGCAGGTTCTCGGGAGAAAGCGGATCCACAATACCGTTGTCGAAGACGTATTTGACGCCCAAGCCGCGGCCGCCCAAATATTTTCGGGCCAGCTCGTCGTCAATGCCCTCATAGGCGATGTTTCCCGTCGTCAGGTCAATCCTGGCAACCCGATTGTGAAAGCCAGCTAAAGTCGTGTTCATAACAGAGCCTCCTTTGGCAAAGGTGGTCTTCCAACGATGGAAGATAAGGATTGGATGTGGTTAAGTTGTAGTCAAAAAAAGGAAGGCGCCATGTCATCTTGACATAGCGCCTGTGTCGAATCATTTCTTCCGCTTAGCGGATTGAGCAATTGATGTAAACAGTTTCGAAGGAGGAGTGAAATTGTGCAGAGAAGAAAACATCCAGAATGTGTTGTAAATGAGTTTTTTCTATCGAATTACATTTTATCGCATTCTCGATGGATGTGTCAACAGCGATCTTGAGGACGAGTGCGTTACAAAATGGGGGCAATCATTGCCATCCCGCCTGATGAATCCGGCTCCGGAGCGGAGCTCCCCAGGGCGGATTCGTAATCCGCCCGGCAAAACAGAAAAGCGCCCAACATTGAACCATGCCCTGACAATGGGTGCGGTTCAACATAGATGCATTCACTCGATGTAGACCGACTGGGGTTGTCAGGCCAGCGAGTCAAAGACTCGCATGCGCACATTTTGGCTCTCCAGCCGGGACTGTGACCCAACGACATTGATAAACTGCCCCAAAATTGAAACGCATCCTTGGGGACGGTCTAAAATGGGAGCGTTTGGCTATCTCCTGCACGATTCTCTATGCCCCAAAAACAGGCGTTGCTGCTTGGATCCATCATCCGATAACTTGCGTCGTCCACGATGGGCCATAAAAGTTGCGTATTGTAGACTTCATTTGTATTGTTTGTTTGGAGACGACGTATCACCTTCATTCATTGTTACTTAATCATCGCAGAAGATTTTTGTATTTTGTAAGAAGTGGCACATTGCAGTTTCGCAAGTGAGTTGACAGCAACATCTAATTTTAGTAATGTTTGTAACATGAAATCCACATTTTTGGATTTGTGGCGGCATCTGCGTCAGCAACCTTTGCATCGGCAATTGCGGCTGCTGCGATGGAACGCGCCTCTGGTGGTGTTGGCGCTGGCTGCCCTACACCAGATATTTGTGCAGACTGTCATACGTCCCTTGAATTCGCCGCTGGGATGGTGGGTGGAGGTGTTGGTTTATACGGTTACCGGGAGTATTGTCGTATGGTGGGGATTGACGTACATTGCCCATAATGCGGCGCAGCAGGCTCAAACCGAACAAGAACTGCGTGAGGCCTTTGCTGAACTTGAAGACAACCATGAAAAGTTATTGGCGTTGGATCGTTATGGTCAGTACATTGCGGCAGCGCCCAACGAAGACGAGGTGTACAAGGTTGCCGTACAGGCCCCCACGCACCTGGTCGGCGCACAGTCGGCCACCATCATTACTTTTGATGAAGAAAAGCAAACCTTGAATCTGGCCATGGCATGGGGGCTTAGCGAAGGCTACGCTCAACGTTTGCGTAATTATCTTGATCGAGATGTTCCTGCGGATCGATGTCGTACATGCACAACCCTCCACGCTCATGTTGCCAGTGATTGCCCCTTGTTTGTTGGGGTGGCGGATCAAGCCCAAGCGGATGGCATTCACTCGTTGATGTGCCTACCCATCAATACCGAGCAGGAACGCGTGGGCGTGCTCACCGCCTACTTCCCTTCAGCAAATGGTCCGAAGGAGGAACAGGCTCGGCTCCTCAATATTTTGGGCGGCGTTATCGCCTTTGCTGTCGATAGCCTGCGCTCGCGAGAACAGCAAATGGAGGCGCTGTATTCGCTGGATGATGTTTCTCGTAGCCATCACTCGTTGAGCGCCCTGGCCTCTCAGACTTTATTGACGGCCATGCGTGGCTGGAAGGCCCAATCTGGGGCGATTTTTCTTTATCTGCCAGAGGAAGATCGTTGGATTTCGTTGGCTCAGGAGGGATTGGGTGGCGTTGCTTCAGCTAGATTTGCTTTTGCCCAGGATTCCGCCCGACAAGCTTACCGGGAGCGCTCCTTAATTCTGCAATCCGCGATTTCAGCTCAGGCGCCGCATGGGCTGAAATCAATAGCGGCTTTGCCTCTCATCACCGATGGAAGAAGTTTTGGCGCCTTATTTTTGGGCTCCGAACGGCAAAATAGCTTTTCTCGACAACATACAGATCTGTTACAGACCATTGCACATCAGATTTCATTAGCCATTCGCAACGCCCAGCTTTACGCCGAAGTACAGCAAACGGCCATGCTGCGTGAACGGTATCGTCTGGCCAGGGAATTTCATGACGGTCTGGCTCAGACGTTGGGCTATTTGGGGCTGCAGCTCGATCGCATGGAGCGTATGTTTCGGAAGGGACAATATGAGAAGATCGAGCAAGAAATGAACGAAACTCGACAGGTGGTGCGTTCAGCTTATATGGACGTACGGGAAGCCATCGAAGGATTGCGTTTACGTTGGGATGACCCGGAGCGATTGGCGTATAATTTGAGCGCTTATGTTGATGATGTGTCCCGACAAATGGGAATTCCCATCCGATTTACTGCCACACCACCCGATCTGAGCGCCCCCAGCCGTGTGAGTTTGCAACTCCTGCGCATCGCCCAAGAGGCGCTTACGAATGTGCGTAAACATGCTCAGGCCAGCCAGGTGGACGTTCGCATAATCCGCACCGATCAGGCATTAGAGTTGCGCGTGGCGGATGATGGCGTGGGGTTTCCGGACGCCCCACAGCAAAATGGCGGACATCGAAGCTATGGTCTCACCTCCATGCGCGAACGCGCCGAGAGCGTGGGAGGATACCTCTCGGTGGTAACCGGACCAGGGCAAGGCTCTGCTATCACAGTCATCGTTCCTATGGAAAACGCGACTTCAGCGCCTGAAAGCACACGGTCTCAACACTCTGATATCCTTTCATCCCGGTCATGATACGCGTACTCATTGCTGATGATCATCATCTTTTCCGTGAGGGTCTCACCCGAATCCTGAATGATGAGGACGGGATTGAGGTGGTGGCCAGTTTGCGCAGTGGCGAAGAGGCGCTGGCTGCGATGTCTAGCTATCATCCCGATGTCGTCGTGCTGGATGTCAATATGCCCGGCATAGGTGGGATCGAAACAGCGCGTAGACTGCGTGCACATTATCCCGAACTGGGCATTCTTATGTTGACGGTGTCTGAAGAGCGGGAAACTTTATTCGCGGCTGTACAGGCCGGTGTCAGGGGATATCTATTGAAAAGCAGCACCAGTGAAGAGCTCGTCGACGCCATCTATCGGGTTCATCGTAACGAAGCGGCCATCTCGCCCGCAATGTCGGCCAAATTGTTAGACGAATTCGTTGCCCTTTCTCAAGGTCAACGCCAACGTCCAGAAGATGTGTTGACTGAACGAGAGCGGGCGATTTTGCGTTATGTGGCCAATGGGATGAGCAATAAAGAAATTGGAATGGCGCTTTCTATCTCGCCACACACCGTCAAGGCGCATCTGAGGCATATTTTAGATAAACTGGGCCTGCGTAGCCGCACCCAGGCCGCGGCCTGGGCCGAGCGCCATGGCCTAACCGGGGGACATGCACAAAGATAGCCGTTAGGCGTACTTCTTTTGGATTGCCTGAGCGAAGGATTACTGACCGCGCGGGTATGAATCTCTGTCGCACGGGACGACGACGAGGGGGAGTTTGATCCTGTATAATCGAAATATGAGCACCCAGGTTCTGCTGATTGGGCGCGGCCTGTTTCAAGATGGTCTGGATCGCGTCCTTAAGAGCTATTCGTCTGATATCAAAATCGTCGATATTGTCGAAACGTGGAACGAGGCGAAAACCTTTCTGTCTTCATTTCATCCTGACGTCATCATTGCCGATTACCAGTGTGCCGATGTCATTATGTCGGAGATGGAATCCTTTTCGGGCGAGGATGAGCGACCGATTACGGCTATTTTTGTAATCCTGGATGAGAATAAAATGATCATTTATCAACGCCGTCAAATGACCGGCATTACCATTGATCGATTAGTTGAGGCTTTATAAAACCCTTTTCGTTTTCCAAGGAGGCAAACCGTATGACTAACCAGAAGCTGCCTGACAGTGGAAATGAACAGCATGAGCATCCAAAAGGCACGGCTGTGATTATGGCCATTTTCATGCTCATCATCATTATCCTTTGGGGCACCGTTTATCTGATCATGCTTTCGAGAGGAGTAAGTTTTTATGGCTAACAAACGCGAATCCATGCACATCGACTCGTACGAGAAAACCTGGATCATTGTCAGCATCCTGATGCTGATCGTCTTTTTTGGAGCAGTCACTGTAGCCGGTCTCTCCTTTGGTGTGCGCGTGCCAGATCCGGTGCAGCGGGTGGATCCGCGAGATCTGGCGGCCAGCGGCACCTTTGCGGAGCCGGGGCTGAAAGAAGTGGCCCCCAAACGATACGAGGCCTATATCGTGGCCCAAACCTGGTCCTTCAATCCCCGCGAAATCGAAGTGCCCGCGGGCTCTGTCGTCAAGTTCTATGTGACATCCAAGGATGTTCAGCACGGTTTCAAGTTGCAGAACACCAATGTGAATATGCAAATCGTGCCCGGGCAGGTTTCTAGCCTGGCGGTCAAGTTCGATAAACCTGGCGAATATGATTTCATCTGCACCGAGTATTGCGGCATCGGTCATGCTGCAATGTACGGCAAGGTCATCGTTGTTCCTTGAAGTTGTTTCTGATTTGCATACGACCACATCCGAATTGTTCTGAGGAGAAATTATGACTGCAAACACTTATCAACTCACAGCCAAAGAAAAACGATTCATTGGCTGGCATTTCATTGTTGCGGTTGCCGCACTCTCTATTGGTAGTCTCTTTGGTCCCTTCCAGGCCATGGAGCACGCTGGTTGGGATTTTTATGAGAAGTGGTTGAATCCGCTCTTCCATTCTTATTACGAAGGACTCACCCTCCATGGTGTGTTGAACGCACTCATCTGGACAACTTTTTTCATCACCGGGTTTATGACCTTTTTGATGATTTATGGCCTGAAGCGTCCGTTGAGCTATCCTAAACTCAATGCAGTGGGCTTTTGGATGATGGTGGTGGGATTGACGACCGCCGCTATTCCTATCCTTCTTAATGAAGCCTCAGTGCTCTACACCTTCTATCCCCCCATGAAGGCGCATTGGGCGTTTTATGTTGGCGTCACACTGGTTGTGGTTGGAAGTTGGATCGAGGGGTACGGGTTCTATATCACCTATTACAAATGGCGTAAAGAAAATCCCAAGAAGCGCACGCCTCTGATTTCGTTCATGGCGCTTATTACCATGGTGATGTGGCAGATCGCCACCCTGGGAGCTGCCGCCGAATTGTTGGTGGATTTGATTCCCTGGTCGTTGGGCCTGCGCCAAGGGTTGGACCCGCAGCTCGATCGCACCTATTTTTGGTGGACTGGGCATCCGTTAGTGTACTTCTGGCTGTTGCCAGCTTATATCTCCTGGTATGCGTTCCTGCCCCGGCAGGCAGGCGGCAAACTGTTCAGCGATTCACTGGCTCGCTTCTCCTTCTGGCTCTTCTTGCTCCTTTCGGTGCCGGTGGGCTTTCATCATCAATATGTCGATCCTGGCGTGCCCGAAGGCTGGAAGATGGTGCACTCACTGCTGACCTATTCGGTGTTCTTCCCTTCGATGTTGACAGCGTTTACTGTGGTGGCCTCGCTTGAGAATGCAGGGAGGGCCCGTGGCGGAAAAGGGCTGCTGGGCTGGTTGGCCAAGCTGCCTTGGAATGATCCCGGTGTGCTGGCGCAACTCCTGGCAGGCATCCTCTACTTCTTCGGCGGCATCGGCGGATTGATCAATGCTTCCTACAATATCAACCTGGTGGTGCATAACACTGCCTGGGTGCCCGGCCACTTTCACCTTACCGTCTCCACCGCGGTCACGCTCACCTTCATGGGCATTCTCTACTGGATGGTTCCATATCTTACCGGAAAGGAGTTGTGGTGCAAGAAGTGTGCGGTGATTCAGGTTTGGCTGTGGTTCATCGGCATGACCATCTTCTCCAATGCCATGCATGTGGTGGGGTTGTTGGGTGCTCCCCGGCGCACTCCGCTGGGCCAGGCTCCCTACATTCCCGAAGAGTGGGCGGGCCACCTGTTGCGCGTGGGTATTGGCGGCTTCATTCTGCTTATTTCGGTGTATATGTTCATCACCATCATGGTTGGATCATGGGTCACCAAGAAAAAACTGGCGGAAGAAGTCGAGCCCCCCGTTGCCGAATCTCTGCTGGACCCGCAGACTACTCCCCGCTGGTTGGATCATTGGGCCCCCTGGCTGATCGGAGCCACCATTCTACTCATCATCGCCTATGGCCCGCAGCTTATTTATCAGATCGGAACTGCTCAGTTTACTTCTCCAGGGTTCACGGTTTGGTAAACCTGTAACCCTTCGAATTCGATTCTCAATCTGCCCCGACATTGCCCTATTGCGATGTCGGGGCTGATGCCGTATAGCGAGGATGTCTTCCATGGCTCAAACTGATTTCGACGAAGAAAAGGAGACTGCACCGCAAAATGACTCAGAGATGGAGCCGTCATCTCGTTTTTCGGGACGATGGTCTGCATTTCATCGATCGGTGGATTGGCCCAAGCGGAAGGAAGGCTGGGTTAATCGTGTGCTCAATGTTTTGGAACGCCTGTCATTGGCGCTCGAAAAGCCGATCGGTCGGATTGTCCAGAGCCCGCATCTGAACCCGCTGTATCACACAGGCACCATTACCATTTTCCTGTTGATTTTTATCAGCATCACCGGTGTATATCTGCTGATGTTTTATCAGTTCGGATTCGATGTCTCATATCTGGCTGTTTCAAATGTTCAAAAGAGTCTGGTGGGACACATCATCCGGGCGGCGCATCGTTATGCTTCAGACCTGGCCATTATCATGGCGCTGCTGCACGCATGGCGCATGTTTTTCATGGATCGTTTTCGCGGTCCACGTTGGTTGGCCTGGGTTACAGGGATGACGATGGCTGTGGCTATCTGGTTTACAGGCATGACCGGCTATTGGATGGTCGCTGATGTGCGGGCGCAGGCCATAAATCAGGTGTTTGTGGATCTCATCGGACGCCTGCCCAATGGTGATGCCATTATTTTGAACCATCTTACCCCCATCAGTGAAACGTCGGGCTGGATTTTGTTTGTGACACTATTTTTCATCCATATCGGCCTGCCGGTGTTGATGATTCTATTTATCTGGTTGCACATCAAACGATTGCAGCGGGGCAAAATTTTGCCACCACGATATTGGATCTGGCTATCGTTGGGCTTTATCGCGGTGGCGGCGATTTTGATTCCGGTGGGAATGTTGCCAAAACACAGTGTCGTGCAGTTGCCCGGCCATATGAATATCGATCTGTGGTATCTAGCGGCTTTACCCGCGGCGCTGCATTGGAATCCCACATTATTCTGGGCGCTAAATTTCGTTGTGCTGGCCATTATCACAGCCATTCCCTGGCTGCTGGGCAATTGGGTGCGCCCCAAGTTGGAGCCTATCCAGGTGCATGATGATGATTGTATCGGTTGCACGTTGTGCGCCAAGGATTGCCCCTACAACGCCCTGACCATGGTTGAGCGCACCGATGACAAGCCCCACAAGTATGTGGCTGTCGTTGACCCCAAGATGTGCGTCTCCTGCGGCGTATGCATTGGCAGTTGTCCCACCAACGCACTCACGTTGGGCGATCAACCTGTGGATGCGGTATGGATGGATACAGTGGCCCGGGCCTCAAAGCAGGGCGAAAAGCCGGTGAAGGTCGTCTTCGCCTGCGAGCGGCATATCTTCCAGGGAGCCAGAGGTTTCATGTTCGATCAGGATCATCCCGGCTCGCTGGACGCCAACGGCCAGCATGTGGAGATCGTGCCCCTGACCTGCGCGTCCATGGCGCATCCAAATCTGGTGACGCGGGCGCTAGAGGCGGGTGCTTCCGAAGTGCAGGTGATTGGATGCCCGCCCGAAGATTGTGCCAACCGCGAAGGAAACGTGTGGGAGGAACTGCGTCTGGAGCGGGAACGACAACCCAAGCTTAAACGCAAATTTGCTGGCGCGCCCATTAGCATGGATTGGGTCCCGCCTAATGATTTCATACGGGCGCTGCATGCGTCCGAGCATCAAACCGAAGCGACATCCTATCATTTTAGTTTGAAACAGCGTTCCTTCGGAGCCTTGCTGCCTGCATTTGCACTCTTTGCATTGTTCATGCTCATCACCGCCGGCTTGAGCCTCGTGCCTTATACAGCCTTTGGCGAAAATCATGCCGCCATTGAAATCCAGATGAAGCATCGCAGCGGCGTGCCCATTTGGCGGGGCGATAGAAAGGTGGTCGGACCAGAAGCGCTAAAACTCGAGACAGCAGTTGATCCACATCTCATTGTGCAGTTGGATGGTGAAACCGTTGTGGATAAAGTATACGTGCAACATGGCGATGAGAAACCAGCTGCTTATGCTTACGAAATGCTAAAGACAACGCCAGGTGCGCATCACATTTTGGTCACCCTGATCGATCAGGCCGCACAAGTGCAGCCAGAGATCCTGTTCGAAAGTGACGTAACACTGCAATCTCGACAAATTTTACCCATTGCCATTCGTGACGCCCGCATCACCGGCGGAGATCCAGCTCGCGGCAAAAAGATATTTTTTGCCAGCAGCATTGGTCAGAGCGCAGGATGTCGCGTGTGTCACTCCATAAAGCCTGGAGAAAAAAAGGTTGGTCCCTCGCTCGCCGGCATCGCCACCCGGGCCGCCACGCGTGTGCCGGACATGTCAGCCGAAGAATACATCCGCCAATCCATTGTGGACCCGGGCGCGTATGTCGTCGAAGATTTCCCAAACGTCATGCTTCCTGACATGGCGGAAAAGCTCAGCGACCAGGATATGGAGGACCTCATCGCTTTTCTGATGACCTTGAAATAACCTGCGGGCCGTCAGCTTCAGAGATGATCCTTTTCTTGGCATCGGATGTGTCCGTTACTTTTGTAATGCGATTTACCCATCACATGGTGAGCGAGATTGATGCCCCAGATGGGTTCATCTATAATTGATTCGTTCCATTTCCCCTCTCTCCCTATTCAGGAGGTCGTTCGAATGAAGAAAATACTTTTGGTTGTCTTGATTTTATCCTTGCTGGTCGTGATGGCTGCAGCGTGCGGCGGTGGCGGCGATAAAGACGCTGCTGGCGGCGGTGACACCGATGTAACTGCAGGCAAGGCCCTGTTCGAAAAAACAGTTCTCGAAGGCAATGCGGGTTGCATCACCTGCCATGCCCGTGAGCCCGGCAAAACCATTGTTGGTCCCTCATTGGCTGGAATCGCCAGCAAAGGCGAGGATTTCATCCGTGAGTCCATTGTAAATCCTGACGCCGATGTGACAGAAGGCTTTCCCGCGGGCACCATGCCTCCCGACTATGGTGAAAAGCTCTCCGAAGAACAAATCAACCAGTTGGTCAAATATCTGATGACATTGAAGTAAGGCGTGGTTTGTTTTTTCACGCACCTAAGCCCCTGGCATTACGCTGGGGGCTTTTTGCGTTACTGGCTAACTTTTGGCGTAAAAGAGCCTTCCCTGCGACCCGAACAATTCCAATTTCGCGTTAAATTTACAAAAAACACAAAAAGACTGTAACATTTGGCCGGGGTCATGGTTATAGGGGTGAACGGAGCGAGAAAAGCTCCTATCAAACATCGAGAACACTCAAATCAATTCACATTTCAAGGAGATTAATACCATGTTTACAGCTAAAACCCTCTCTATTCTTGCGTTCTCCGCTGCATTGTTTGCCGCCCCCATCATCGCAAATGCCGAACTTCCCGCTGGCGTCGGTGACTTCTTCGGCACTGAGCAGTCTGTAGTCGAGACTGTCGTCCCTGAGATCGAAGTTCCAGAAATGGCGACTCCGCAAATTCCTGAGATCGAGATCCCTTCTGTGTCGATCGATGAATCAGTTGCGGAAATGGCGCAAATGCCCGAAGTGGAAATTCCTCAATTCTCTGGTGAGAACATCCCAGAAATTCCTGAGATTCCTGAAGTTTCGGTCACGCCCGAGATTCCTGTTACCCCCGAGATCCCAGCACAGACCGATATGGGACAGATCGAAATCCCGGCCATTCCGGAAGTGACGACCAACCCTGAAACTCCTGCGATTCCTGAAATTCCTGAGACTGCAGTCGATGCCCAATCTGCCATCGATATGGCCTCAACAGCCCCGGGTGCGCCCGCAATGCCGGAAATGCCCGCAATGCCGGTCGCCCCTGTCATGCCCGGCATGTCTGGTCAATAATTAGTATCGAGTGTAAGTAACGCTCCGAGGTGAACCGGCATCAGATAGGTGACTGTCGGTTCACCTCCATCATTCTTTCCCTCGAACTTTTATTCTTTCAATGGCAACTTCCACAGAGCAGGTCTGGATTTCAAATGCGCAAAAAGGGGATGCCCAGGCTTTTGCTCGGCTTTATGATGAGCATGTGGATGCGATCTATCGTTACATTGCCATTCGGGTGCCTTCACAACAACACGCAGAAGATCTCACCGAAGAAGTTTTCTGGCGAGCCTGGAAAGCCATTGGCCGCTACCGCCCAGAACGTCCTTTCCTGCACTGGCTATATCGCATTGCGCACAACCTCGTCATTAACGATGCCAAGCGGGATGCGAAACACCACTCTTACGAATCGATGTCAGAGGCTGGATTTACCTTGACTGACACTGGCCCTTCGCCCGACGAATGGTTTTCACGGCAAGAAGACATCCAACAGCTGCGACAGGCGATGGCCACCCTTACCCCCGAAGAACAAACCGTGTTGACCATGCGTTTTTTCGATGATGCCCCCTATGATGAAATCGCCTCCGTCGTAGGAAAGAGCGCTGGCTCGCTTCGTGTCTTACAGCACCGGGCGCTAAAGAAACTCGCCGTCCAACTCTCCCCCATGAGAGGATCAACCGCATGAATGAAAACGAAATTTTGGACGTCTGCCTGGAAGCCTTGCGCAATGGCGCATCTTTGGCGAGTTGCATCGAGAAATATCCTGAACTTGATCCAGAAAGTAAAACCATGCTGCAAGCTGCCGTTCGCCTCCACCAGGCAGGGCAACGCCTGACGCCTGATCCTACGTTCAAACATCGGTCTCGCGCCCATCTCATGCAGCGCATCGCAGCTGAACAGGCCCACACTGCCCAGCCTGCACCCGACTGGAGAGAGCGCCTGCATAAACGATGGCAAACGTTTTTGCAGAGAATGCAGGCTCCTCGTATGGGATTACAACCCCTGGCTGCCATGTTTGCCATCATCGTGGTCCTAGCGCTTGGCGGAGGCGTGGTCGCTGCAGCCCAAAAATCATTGCCTGGAACGTCGCTCTACCCGGTAAAAAGAATCGCCGAGCAGGTGCGAACCACCCTGATCGGTGATGACATCACATGGCGGATGGACCTGGCTCAGCGACGATTGGATGAAGCTGTCACCATGGCCGAAACAGATGTAGATAACCTAGAGGCAGTTGACGCGTTGCTGGCCGACTATAGCGATATCATGCACGATGTCGCCAACATAATCGAGCAGCAATTGACTACAGGCGCTGAGCTCCGCTCTCGTGATGAAATTTACCAACGCGTGGTGACGCAAATCGAACAATTACGACCATTGCAAGAAAAATCATCGAACTACGAGCAGGCAATGCGCGCAGCCATCGCGCTCACCGATCTATTAATCCCCACTCTGAAAAATGCCATTCCAGCACCAACGACATTGCCCACCACTACACCAGAGGTCCCTCCTTCATCCGTTCCCGGCACAAGTTGGCCCACACCCGCAGGAACTTCAACCTCGATTCCAGCATCGCCAACTCCTCACCCCGTAGACACGCCAGCAATGGGAGACATGCCTCAACCGCCATCACCTCCTCCATCTCCCGACTCCAACGGCATGACACAGCAACCCCATCCTTCCCCCACAATCGTCCCTCCGGCTCCCACCGTGGCGATTCCAACCATCGACATGCCGAAACCATCTCCAACCATACCCAAGACGCCTTCTTTCTCTCCCTGAGCTCATCATGCACTTCCGCCAACTCCCGCCCGCCAGATCCAAACTGGCGGGCTTTTTTGTCTCCCCCGTTGGGGGCGTTTCAATTGCGGGACAATTTGTCTATTGATGCACTGGCCGAGTGAACTCGAGTTCTGCAGGCGCCGCCTCCATCACCATCTTAGTTTCCTCCCCCTCTCCCAGGCGGGCGGGAGGAGTTGTGGAAAGGTATTCAGATAGCACCAATGGGCGCTCCTACGGTGACCTGGACGGCCTCCGCCATTCCCTGGCCGCAGGCCTGAAGTTCCCGACTGGAGTCGGCCAGGAACGTAAAAAAACGCCCCCGTTTTGAAACGCTCCCACCAGTTCAGCAATTCCAAATTTCAGTAGATCACGACTGCGAGAGTATGTGGCCAGCCGGATTCGCAATCCGGCGGGTTTGACGCTCGAAACACCGCCGGATCACAGATCCGGCTCTGCGCATCATGGCAAATCATGATCTACTGAATTTAGAGAAAACCGGCCAGAGAGCGTTCGTCTAAGGCCGGCACGTCTCCTTTTTGCCCCCTCCCCGGCCCTTATATGATAAGGCTGGGAGGGGGCTTGGAGCAACGACAAATTTGAAACTACTGGATGCCCGTCATGTGATTCGTATTCTTATTCGAATTCTTGTAAAATAAACTTCATGCGCCACTTTTTCGTACACAAGCATAGCTTTTCCTGATGGGAGGATATTCACGCCTCCGGCAGATGGACGCCTCGACTTGGCGCCTTGTGGGATTTTGTTAGCACTCCGGAGCCTCCTCCCCGAAGACCAAATGGACCTGAAAAATAGGCATATCACCATCTCTCTTCTCACACAAGGAGCAGGCACATGTCCATTAAAGATTTCACGCTGGAATTATCCGATTTGACCTTTGTCTTTAGCGGACTTTCTCGACCAGAAAGCATCATTGCCGAAAAAAATGGCACATTGTGGACCTCTGATAATCGGGGGGGGGTTACCCGCATTGACCCCGACGGTTCCATGCGAACCATCGGTGCGATTGGCGGAGATACCAATGGCCTGGCCATGGATGGGGAAGGGAATCTCTACATCGCTCACATCGAACACGGCAAAATCTACAAGATGGACAGGGATGGGAATCATACGGTGATCCTGGACGCCATCGACGGGCAGCCCCTGGGCGCGGCCAACTACGTCTTCATCGACAGCAAAGACCGCCTGTGGATTTCCATCTCCACTCGCTCCATCCCCTGGTTCATCGCCGCGGCCGCACCCAGGCCCGACGGCTACATCATCCTCATCGACGAGAAAGGCCCGCGCATCGTTGCAGACGGCATTTATTTCACCAACGAGGTGCGGATGGACGCGGACGAAAAGTTCCTCTACGCGGCCGAGACCATGGGCAACCGCGTCCTGCGCTTTCCTGTGCTGGAAGATGGTCTGGGCGAAGCTGAAGTGTTTGGGCCCAGCCAGTTCGATCTGGGCGGCTATCCCGACGGCATCACCTTCGATGCCCAGGGCAATCTCTGGGTCACCCACATCATCCGCAACGGTCTGGGCGTGATTACGCCCGATGGCGATTATCACCTGGTGTTCGAGGATGTCAATCTGCCCGCGGTGGAAAGTGCCGTCAACTTGGTGGAACAAAACGCGCTCACGCCCGAGGCGATGTTCGCCTGTGTGGGCCCCCACATCCAATTTCCGGCCAGCATCACCTTTGCCGGACCCGATTTGCGCACTGCCTATCTGGGCTCACTGGCCATGCCTCATCTGGTGAGATTCGAATCGCCCGTGCCAGGCCTGCCCATGCGCCATTGGCGGTAATGTTTTTCAGGTGCAAAAGCGAGTCGCACCCTTAATTTCCTACATCATCGCCACAAACAACATCAGCACTGCGCCCAGGCTCAGCGCTGGTCCGTAAGGAAAGCCTTCGTCCAACCGTGAATGACCTGACGCCGTGAGCCAGAAGGCGATGAGTCCGCCCAGCAGCATCCCCGCCAGCAGGGCCGGAATCACCCACGCCACGCCCGTGAGCAGGCCGATGAAGCCTGCCAACCGTACATCTCCGCCGCCAAGATCGCCATCGGCCAGCTGGGCGATGAACCAGAAGATCATCCACCCCAACATGCCACCCGCAATAGAGCCGGGCAGACTGGCAGGCGCAAACCATGCCCGCAGTCCAAGAATTAAAAGCGCACCCGGAACCAGCAGACTATTGGGAATGATCCACTGTCGCCAATCCACCCAACTAATGAGCATCAGAAACGCCACGCCTGTCGCGAGCACCATCCCCCGGACGCCATTCATTCGCCATCCGGCCAGCACTGCCAACGCCACTAGCGTTCCCATCACACCTGCACAATACAGATATTGAGGCATGCTCTTTTTTGGTGCGCTTAAAGTATTCACGTCCTTCTCCGATTGCATAACATCCGTTTGAACCTGCATTGATTCCACCCCAATCATACCAGAAAATCGCCATGCCTGCACGCCTGCCGCACCAGTCCCCGGTCATCACCTTTTATAGCACCTGGGATGGCCGCCGCACTTACGTCAACCCCGACACGGTGGTGCGCACTCTGCGTCAGCGCCGCATCCCCGATGACGGCCACATCCTGGATATCGGCTTTGGCAATGGCGAGATCGCTCTGGCCGTAGCTCGATCCTTCCCCAATGCCTGCATCGAGGGAATCGATCTTACGGAACATAACGTGCGCATGGCTGAGGCGAGAGCCGCCGAGCAGCGGATTGAAAACATCTCCTTTTGGGTGGACGATGCAGATACCTGGCAGCCGCCCGTGGTGCACTACAACGCCATCTATGCCATGCAGGTGATGCAGTTCATCGCTGAGCCCGATGCCCTGCTCCGGAAGATTTTAGCGAGCCTGCGACCGGGGGGGGCCTTTCTTTTTGCCACACCCTTCTTACCCCCGAACGCCAATCTGCATCCCTTGTTCTTGGACGTGTATCGCCGCGTCATTCCTAACAGCTTCCACTACCGCACCGAGAATGGGTGGTATGACAGCCTGTTTGACGCCGGATTTGAGCGAATTTACACGGCCAAGGCCCATTGGGACCCCGCGTCCCAGTCGCCCGACTGGCAAGAAACATACCGGCAGACGGTTGCGGAGCACGGGGTGGATTTTGAAAAGGCGCGGCGTCAGACCTGGGGCGGCCTGATCAGCGCCCGCAAGCCAAAGGGGGCGGCGTGATCGGCGGAGATGTTGCGGCTATTATCCTGGCCGCGGGAGAAAGCAAACGCTTCGGCTCGCCCAAGCAACTCCTGGACTGGCGAGGCCAACCTTTGTTGCGGCATGTGGTCTGGCAAGCGCTGGCCGCGCCGGTTTGCGAGATTGTGGTGGTGCTGGGCGCACATTATGCGCGCGTGGCGCCCATCATTCATGGGTTACCGGTCACACTGGCCCGCAATTCCCACTGGCAGGCGGGCATGAGCAGCAGTGTGTCTCTGGGTCTGCAGGCGTTGCGGGATGATGCTGATGCGGCCATCTTTCTGTTGGCGGATCAGCCACAGGTCTCGCCCGAACTGATGGGCCGACTTATCGCGGCGTATGCTGAAAGCGGATCGTCCATCGTTGTGCCTAGCGCTCAGGGGCGGCGGGGCAATCCAGCGCTTTTCGCCCGAGAGCTTTTTCCTGAGCTGATGCTGGTGTCTGGCGATCTTGGCGGGCGGGCGCTGATGGAACGTTATGGGGAGCATATCCATTGGGTGGACGCAGATGCCCGGGTCCTGTTCGATATCGACGAGCCGGGCGACGTGTGTTCTTCGCCGTAAAATCTGACCAAAGCGCCCTGTATACGTCATTACCTTTTGCGTCCTGCCGCGTTGCGTGATAAAATGCACAACGTTATTTTGATTCCTATTCAAGCAAGTGGCATCATCTGAATCCAGCAATCATCGGAGATAGCAGTTCATGGCCCTTGATTACCTGCCCATCCTCGTCCTTATCGTTGTTGCGTTTCTTTTCGCCATCTTCATTTTGGTGTTGACGTGGGTGCTTGGCCCCAAAAGCCCGAACAAAGCCAAAGATGAACCCATCGAATCGGGCATGATCCCTTTCACCAGCCCGCGCCAGCGCTTTTCGGTGCAGTACTACATGGTGGCGATGATGTTCATCCTGTTCGATGTGGAGGTGCTCTTCCTCTATCCGTGGGCCGTGAAGATGGGACAACTCAAGTGGTTTGGGCTGGCTGAAATGGCCGTTTTTCTGCTGATCTTGCTGGTCGGCTTTTTCTTTGTCTGGAAGAAGGGAGCGTTTGAGTGGGATTGAGACGATAAATGGGATATTCGATACCGGTAGCAGCGTCGCTCTCGCCCGATGCCGGACACCCAATACCCAATATCCAATATCCAATATCCACCCACCCCCGGCCCCTCACGCATAAAACACCCGAAGCAGGAGACCTTCCCCAATGGGTTTAGAGAAACATCTACCTGAAACCGGCGTCGTCACCACCACCCTCGAATCAGTCGTCAATTGGAGTCGCAAGAACTCCATCTGGCCGCTGTTGTTCGGTCTGGCCTGCTGCGCCATCGAGATGATCACCACCGGCACCTCCCGCCACGACATCGCCCGCTTTGGCAGCGAGCTCTTCAGGGCCTCGCCCCGCCAGGCCGATTTGATGATTGTGGCCGGGCGCGTCAGCAACAAGATGGCCCCGGTCATCTCCCGCCTCTACGACGAGATGGCTGAGCCCAAGTGGGTCATCGCCATGGGCATCTGCGCCACCGCGGGCGGCCCCTTCAACAACTACGCCATCGTCCAGGGCGTGGATAAAATCATCCCGGTGGATGTGTATGTGCCCGGATGCCCGCCCCGGCCCGAAGCCCTGCTCTACGCCCTCACCAAATTGCAGGAAAAGATCGACAACGAGCATTTGCGGGATCATTACCCCGAGTACAAGACCCAGGAAGGCGTCTACGTGGCCGAAACCTCCGATCTGCCTCCCCTGCCGCAGAATTAAGGTAAAAGTCAAAAATCCGCAATTCGCAATCCGAAATCCCAAATTCACCCATGACTGATCCAATTTCCGCCATCCGCCAGGCCTTTCCCGATGCGGTCATCGACTCCGGTGACGCTGCGGGCGTGCCTGTGGTAACCGTCCATTCCGAAAATCTGCTGGATGTCGGGCGTTTCCTGCGCGACGATCCCGAGCTCCGCTACGACCTGCTCAGCAGCCTCACCGTGGTCGATCAGTCGCAACTGCCCGGCTACGATGGCTCAGACGCCCGCTTTGTGGGGGTTTACCACCTGCGGTCGGTGGAGCGGGATGGCGACATCATCGAGATCAAGACGCCCCTGCCGGGCGGAGATGAGCCGGTCGCGCCCAGCGTCACGGGCATTTGGCCCGCGGCCAACTGGCACGAGCGCGAGGCCTTCGACCTGATGGGCGTGCGCTACGAGGGCCATCCCGACCTGCGCCGCATCCTCCTGCCCGACGACTGGCCCGGCCACCCGCTGCGCAAAGAGATGCCTCTGGGCGGCGAGCGCGTGCCCTTCTCCGTCACCTGGGAGGATGATGAATTCAAGATGCTGGGCCGCCAGATCATGAAGCCCGAGCAGACGCCTCAGGCCCTGCCCAAGGGCATGGATGGCAGGCACATGGTGGTGAATATGGGCCCGCAGCACCCCTCCACCCACGGCGTGCTGCGGCTGGTGGTGGAACTGGATGGCGAGCGCATCAAGGGCGTGGAGGCCGATATCGGCTATCTGCACAGCGGTTTCGAGAAGCAGGCCGAAAATGTGCGCTACAAGGATTTCGTCTACTACACCGACCGCATGGATTACGTCTCCGCCATGCAGAACAACCTCTCCTACGTGGTGGCGGTGGAGAAGATGCTGGGTATCGAGGTGCCTGAGCGGGCCCAGGTCATCCGCGTGATCATGGCGGAATTGCAGCGCATTGCCAGCCATCTGGTGTGGCTGGGAACGCACGCTCTGGACATCAGCGGCACGGGCCACGCCCTCCTCATGTACGCGTTTCGCGAGCGCGAGGAGATCATGGATCTCTTCGAGATGGCCTGCGGCGCCCGCCTCACCACCTCCTACATGCGCATCGGCGGCGTGTCCGATGATCTGCCCCCCGCGTTCATCCCCCGCATGCTGGAATTCCTGGATGTGATGGACAGGCGGCTGGTGGAATATGAGGACATGCTGGACAAAAATCCGCTGTGGCGCAAGCGTCTGGAAGGCATCGGCGTCATCAGCAAGAAAGACGCCATCGCCATGGGCATCACCGGCCCGATGCTGCGGGGCAGCGGCGTCAAATACGATCTACGCAAGGCCCGGCCCTACTGCGGCTACGAGAAATACGATTTCGAAATCCCCACCTCCGACATGGGCGACAGCTACGGGCGCTATCTGGTGCGCATGAACGAGATGAAGCAGTCGGTGCGCATCCTGCGCCAGGCCGCGGCCATGCTGCCCGAGGGCGACTACCTGCTGGATAATCCCAAGGTGGCTCCGCCCCAGCGGGAGCTGCTGGACCAGAGCATGGAGGCCCTCATCCATCACTTCAAGCTCTTCACCCAGGGCATGACCCCGCCCGCGGGCGAGGTGTACCGCGGCATCGAGGCCTCCAAGGGCGAGATGGGCTTTTACATCGTCTCCGACGGCAGCGCCCACCCCTACCGCATGCACATCCGCACGCCCAGCTTCGCCAACCTGCAAGCCATCTCCATGATGTCCAAAGACCACCTCTTCTCCGACCTGGTGGTCATCATCGGCACGATTGATATTGTGTTGGGAGATGTAGACAGGTAGGAATGAGGAATAGGAATGAGGAATAGGAATGAGGATTAAAGATTTTTGGCGTCACTCCTAATCCTAATCCTAATCCTAATCCTGATCCTAATCCTGATCCCCCACACCAAACGCTTCAATTCTCAATCATTAGTCATTATTCATCGATTATGCTTTCATCTTCCGCCCGTTCCGAAATCCAAGCCCTGATGGCGCAGTACCCGCGCCCGCGTTCCGCCATCCTGCCGGCGCTGTATGTGGCCCAGCGGGAGCATGGCTGGCTGCCTCCTGACGTGCAGGCCGAGATCGCCGAGATCTTCGGTCTGGAGCCCATGGAAGTGTACGCGGTGGCCGGTTTCTACAACATGCTCTACAAAAAGCCCCATGGCAAATATCATCTGGAGATCTGCACCAATGTCTCCTGTATGCTGCGGGGGGCCGAGGAAACGGCCGAGGCGCTGAAAGAGAAGCTGCACATCGACTTTGGCGAGACCACGCCCGACGGCAACTTCACCCTGAGCGAGATGGAATGTCTGGGGTCGTGCGCCACCGCGCCGGTGGTGTTCGTGCGCAAGGAGCACAGCGACTGGGGCCGCTACTATGAGAATGTCACGCCTGACAAGGTGGATGACATGCTCAATGAGCTGCTCGAGAACGAAGAGCCGCCCATGACCCGCTGGCCCGACGACGTTCCCTACCATCATGATCACTTCCCGGGCAACGATGAACTGCCCGAAACCAACTACATCCTCAGCCGCATCGACAAGCCCGACAGCCACACCATCGACAGCTATCTGGCCGATGGCGGCTACGAAACCGCGAAAAAGGTCCTGCAAATGGCTCCTGAGGATGTGGTCAACGAGGTGAAGACCGCGGGGCTGCGCGGACGCGGGGGCGCTGGCTTCCCGGCCGGCGTCAAATGGGGCTTTTTGCCCAAGGATGTCTATCCTCGCTATCTGGTGGTCAACGGCGATGAGTCGGAGCCGGGCACGTTCAAAGACCGGCTGATCCTGGAATTCGATCCCCATTCCCTCATCGAGGGCATCATCTGCGCAAGCTGGGCCATCCAGGCCCATTACGCGTTCGTTTACATCCGCGGCGAATACACCCATCCCCAGAAGCGCCTGCGCGAGGCCATTGCCGAGGCCAAAGAGAAGGGCTATCTGGGCAAGGGCATCTTCGGCACTGATTTCGATCTGGAGATCATCGTGCATTCGGGCGCCGGGGCCTACATCTGCGGCGAGGAAACCGCGCTGCTGAGTTCGCTGGAGGGCTATCGCGGGCATCCCCGCCTGAAACCGCCCTTCCCCGCGGTGGAGGGCCTGTACGCCAAGCCCACCATCGTCAACAACGTGGAGACCATCACCCAGGTGGGGCACATCATGCGCCACGGGTCGGATTGGTACCGGCAGTGGGGCACAGAACGCAGTCCGGGCATCCAGTTGCTTTCGGTCAGCGGCCAGGTAAAGAAGCCGGGCGTGTATGAAGTGCCCTATGGCATCACCCTGCGCCAGCTCATCTACGATCTGGCAGGGGGCACGCTGGATGATCGCCCCATCAAGAGCATTGTGCCCGGCGGCCTTTCCATGCCCCAACTCACCGCGGACAAGCTGGATACGCCCATCGACTTCGAGTCGCTGGCTGCGGCCGGGTCCATGCTGGGCTCGGGCGGCGTCATCGTCATCTGCGAGGGCGAGAGCATGATCCCCATCGCCCGCCGCACCTCCGCCTTCTATCGCGAAGAATCCTGCGGCAAGTGCACCCCCTGCCGCGAGGGCGGCACCTGGATCGAGACCATTCTGGAGCGCATCGAGGCGGGCCAGGGCACTCTGGAAGACCTGCAACAGATCGAACACATCGCCAAATACACCGAGCAGCAGTCCTTCTGCCCCTTTGGCGCCGCGTCGGTGTGGGGCGTGCAAAGCATGTTGCGCAACTTCCGGCCCGAGTTCGAGCAGTACATTCTGGAAACCAA
>Ga0256914_1001095_pt1 | contig 25675 bp, 12 predicted proteins | sample HulkmetaG_FD_191571 | JGI IMG/M metagenome (GOLD analysis project Ga0256914, IMG submission 191571) | Hydrothermal chimney microbial communities from Main Endeavour vent field at the Juan de Fuca Ridge, Pacific Ocean - Hulk | ecosystem: Environmental > Aquatic > Marine > Hydrothermal vents ... | reverse complement strand
AACGAGGAAATCGGGAGGGGCTAAAGGCCCTACTTCCTGAACCGGGCCACGAAGAAGTTCCCCAGAACCAGGACGGTCTGGTTCAGCTCGCCAAGGCCGAAGGTAGCGGGGCCTGTGAAGGAACCGAACACCAGGGGGGAACCGTCTGGGAGGACGACCACCTTCTTGCCCCCATCGTCCATGATCCCTCCCGCCTGGGTGGCCCATAGGATTTTCCCCGTATTTCCTTCGAAGCAGGCCAGGCACATGTCCTTCCTCCCTTCCCCCCCTGTAGGACGGAGAGAAAGGGCGTATGGCAGTTTGGAACAGGACAGGATCTCCCCTCCGATCCTGACAGGCACAAGAGCGAAGGAAGTGAGTTTATCGAAGAAGCCTGTGAGGTATACCGCCCGGACCTTTCCCCCTTCCTCCAGAAGGGCCAGGTCCACTCCCACGTTCTCCCCTCCCAGGGTCTGACAACGCACACCCCATTCGGTCTCCCCCCCGGGAGAGATTTTGAGAAGGAAGATGTTGCTCCCTCCTCCGCTCCCCAACTGTAAAGTGCCGGGCACCGTCGCCTTCTCGATCTTGTCGTCCAGCCAGAAGATGTTGTTGTGCAGAATGCCGCCCGCGAGCCAGAGAGAGCCCTCTCCCCCGGCCTTCAGGGCGTGGACCTTGCTGTTTCCTTCCCCCCCTCCCCCCTTGTGGCCCCAGAGGTAATCCCCCTTCTCCGAAAACCTCGCCAGAAAAATGTCCCAGGTCCTCTCCAGGATCTTGCCCGAATTCCCGGTTTCCAGGGAATTTCCCCCCTTGCACGAACTCAGGAATTCTCTTTCCCCCTTCCCGAGAACGATCCTTCCCTTGAAATTCCCGGCCAAGGCGGCCGAACCGTCCGGCATGGAGGCCAGCCCCGCCAGGTCCAGGTTTCCCCGGACTCGAGCCACCCTCCTGGCCCAAGTGAGCCTTCCTTTCCCGTCTCCACCCGCCAGGAAGAGGCCCTGGCCGTCCTTTTCCTCGAAACGGACGGGCCCGCTCAGGGTCTTCAAGGAGAGACGCCCCTGGAAGACTCCGGCCATGAGGAAGCCATCCCTTTCCGGGGCCCCCCCGCTTTCGTTCCAGGAGGAGAGGACGACCTCCAGGACCCTGTCTCCCTCTCCCACGGCCTGCTCCCGGCCCTTCCGCTTTCCATTCCTCGTATCGTATTCGACCAGGGAGATTCCCCGCCCCTCCAGGCACCAGGCCGCCAGGGCCGTAGCCCCTCCATCCAGGAGGCAAAGCGAATTCTCCTCTCTCTCCACCTCCGCCCTCTTCTTCCTCCCTTCCCCGCCCTTCCCCCCGTCCCGGCCTTCTCCTTCCCGGCATTTCTCCCACCCTTTCCAGCACCGGATCCACCGGAGGACCCCCAGGGGGCCGATCTTGGCCAGGAAGAAGCCTTTCCCCTCCCTGGCGTGGAAGGTGGAGATCCCTTGGATCTCCTGGTCCCACCCCATACCCGGGGGACACTGCATCTCCTTCCGGAAGGTTCCGCAGATCAGGACTTCCCCCGAGGGAAGGACCCGGCATCTCCCCAGGCGAGGATCCTCGGAGAAGGGACAGAACCCGATCGATGCCGCCCAGGAGAGAGACCCCCTGGGAGGGGGGATTCCTTTCCTGAGACGGAGGATATCGGAGAAGGCCGGCTCCGATCCTTCCGGCCCCGACAGAAAGGCCTGGCAATAGAACTCCCCTGCAGAAAACCTCTTCCACTCCTTCCAGGGCAAACGAAGGGCCAGGAATCCGGGATGTTCCGCAACGGACCGGAACCGCCAGATCCCCTCGGGCTCGATCAGGAAAGGACAGGCCCTTCCCGCCAGGATACCCAGGTCCATGAAGCGTTCTCTTCGTCCAGCGAGGAGGAAGGCCGAGGGCTCACCCCCCCGGGAGGCCTCCCCCGGGTGGAGGAGGAACTCCATCTCCCTCCCCTTCTCGGGGGGGCGAGAGCAGAAGAGCCTGGGCGCCCGCCCCGAGGAGAATCTCCACCCCCTCGCCCGAACCACGCCGGAAGCCTCTAGCGGATACTCTCTTCCCATCTCCACGACCCCCGGCAGCTTCCTCTTCCCGTCGGCCCCGCCCAGGCGGAAGGCAGGCGGGCCGACCCGGCTCCCCACCCCCTTCTCCTCCGCCCCGGAAGCCGCCATATAGGCGAAGAGGCCCTTCCCGCCCTCTCCCTCTCCCCCCTCGAGCCACGGGAAACCCCGACGAAGCCGGGATCCGTCGCTCCAGACCCAGGGGGAACGCTCACTCTTCCGGGAGAGGCCGATCCAGAGGTCGCAGGTGCCGAAATTCGCCTGGATCCACCTTTCCAGGTTCGGTGTCTTCGCCGGGACCAGCCTCCCGCCCCAGGCCCTTGCAAGGGAGTCCGCCTCGAGCCAGGTCACGGGCTCCGGGGTGAGGCCGTAGAACCGCCCGTTCGAGGGATTCTTCCTCCACGCGCCGGGACGAGAGATCCTTGTGACCCGTATATCATCGAAATATGAATCCTTGTCCCCCGAGGAAAAGAGAAGCCAGGTCAGGCGGTCCTCCCATCCGCAGGCCGGCCTTTCCACCCAAGCCCTGAATTTCCCGGGGACCAGGATGGTCGTTTCAACCCTTTTCGGCGAAACCCGCCTGTACCGGATCCAGACCTTGTGAAAGCAGTCGGTCTCGTAGGGGAATTGGATTTTCTTCTCTCCCCTCTTTTTCTCCTCTCTCTCGAATCGTATGGAACCTTCCTCGCCCACATAGGATCTCACCGATCCATCGCCCATCACCCTGAAGAGCCCCACCGGGTCGTCACCCCAGAAGGGGCCTGTGGCCAAGTCGACGTTCCCCATCGAACCAACTTCCCCGTTCGAACGACAGAAAGCCGAATTCGGGGTCTTTATCCGGAATTCCACGACGAAATCGGAATAATAGGAGAGGTTCCTGGGATCGACGGGATGGGCCAGGACGGTTGCGTCGGGATGGTCCAGCATTCCCGAGAGTTTCAGGCAAAGGCCGCTCTCCTTGGGTGAAGGGACGAGCAGGGATCTGCCCTCGTCCCAGTTCTTCCTCTCCACAGCCAGCTTCCAGGGAGACCCCTCTTCCTCGAGGGAGAAGGGGAAGGGGACCCCCTCCTTGTCCCCGAGTCTCTTTTTGTACTCCTCCCTCTCGAAATCCTCGGACCAGCAAAAGGCCCGGTCCTCCCCCTTGGGCGTCTCAACGACCTGGGCCACATTCTCCACGGTGCGGATGGCCTTCTGCGTGAAGGAGAGGACCGCCTCCAGGTTCTTCCGGGCCTCCCGCTCGGCCTTCGCTTCCCTGAGGGCCAGGACCAGCCCCACGAGGATCCCCCCCAAGGCCAGGGCGGCGGCTCCTGCCAGGAGGCCGTGCTTACGGAGAAACTTCCCGGTCAAATAGACGAAGGACGGAGGCCTGGCCCGGACGGGCTCCTTCCGGAGATACCGCCCCAGGTCGTCCCCCAGATCCCCGGCCGAGGGATAGCGACGCTCCCGGTCCTTCTCCAGGGCCTTCATGAGGATCCAGTCCAGGTCTCCCCTGAGCCGCCGGGCCAGGGCTCTGGAGTCCAGGCCGCAGGCCGGGGCCCTTTCATTCGAGAGCTTGGAGACCCGGGAACTCGGCCGGGGAGGATCCTCCTCGAAGATCTTCCTCTGGATGTCCACGAGGCTGAGATCCCGAAAATTCCCTCCTTCGTAAGGGAGCTCCCCCGTGAGGAGTTCGTAGAGGATGACCCCCAGGGAATACACGTCGGTCCGGACGTCCACGTCCCGGCCCTTGAAGCCCGCCTGCTCGGGCGACATGTACTCCGGAGTTCCCAGGAACTGGTCCGGAAGAGAGTATTCCGGGCCTTCTACGAGAGGTTCTCCCAAGGCACGGGCAAGGCCGAAGTCGATGACCTTGGGCTGGGCCTCACCTCCACTCTCGGTGACCAGGATGTTCCCCGGCTTCAAGTCCCTGTGGAGGATCCCCCTCTGGTGGGCGTGCTGGACGGCGGCGCAGACCTTCCGGAACAACCGGATCCGCTCCTCCAGGCCGAGCCTTCTCGATTCGCAATACTCCCGGATGTTTTTCCCCTCCACGTACTCCATCAGGAAGTAGGGGATCCCATCCCGGGTCTGGCCGGCCTCGAGGAAGCGGGCGATTCCCGGGTGTTCCAGCAGGACCAGGGCCTGCTCTTCCGCCTGGAAACGAAGGAGTATGCGCCTGCTGGCCCTCTGCCCCCGGACCAACTTGAGGGCCGCCCTTCGCCTCACGGGCTTTTCCTGCTCCACCAGGAAGACCATCCCCATCCCCCCTTCCCCGAGGAGCCGGACCACCCGGAAAGGACCGATCCGCTCGGGGAGATCCTCCCTCCCGGGCGGCGGCGGAGGCCCGGAGGGTGGAGGGGATGTGGGCCTGAGTCCCTCGGCGACGAAGAGGAAATCCTCGATCCGCCGGAGAAGCCCCGGGCCTGCCTCGGGGTGGGACCGGCAGAACTCCTCCGGGTCGGGAGCCCTTCCCTCCTCCCTCAGGGAGAGAAAGAGCTGGAAGGCCCTCTCCTCCGGACCAGAAGGAAAATCCTTCTCTCCCCTTGCAGGGCCGGTGGCCCGGGAATTCTCTTCCCCGGAAGGAGGCACTTCCCTGTCAGGTTTCATCTTGCATAAAAATCACGAATGAAAGTTCCGGAGGGAAAAAGAAAGTCTTGCCCAAAAAGAAGGGACAGAACCCGGAAAAAGCGAGTGGGACCGGGGGATGCGGACCTTCACGGCGGCCATTTTCCCGTTTCCGAAGACTTTGTCCAGCCCGACAGTCCTCTTTGAGGAGTATCGACCAAGCTCCTGGCCACTTTTCGAACCGATCGCCCAATGCAATCCGCGGGAAGGCCCCGAGGAAGCACCCCGATCCAACTCATGGGACCGGCTCTTTCCACGGGGTGATCCAGGGAGGGAAAGGAGTAAACTTGCCCACTCCAGCCCCCGAAGGGGTCCCTGGGACCCGGACAGACCTGGACAGATCCAATTGAAAAGGTTTTTCCATGATCCATCCCCTCCAGCTCGGAGCGACGGCACTGGTCCTGGCCATGGGTCTTCCCGCCCAATCCTGGCCGACCTACAACCACGGTTCCGAAAGAAACGCCTTCGTGGAGAAAGGCCCGGGACTTCCCCTTTCCCTCCTCTGGACCTACACCGCCAGGCTGGCTCCCAAGCCCGCCTGGCCCGACCCGGCGCCCCACGACTACTGGCACCGCAAGCACAACCTGGCTCCCCGGGTGATCTACGACAGGGCCTTCCACCTGGTCTCGGGTCAAGGGAAGGTCTACTTCGGATCCTCGGCGGACGACCAGGTCCACTGCCTGGACCTGGCCACGGGCCGAGAGATCTGGACCTTCTTCTCGGGCGCCCCGATCCGCCTCTCTCCCACCCTGGCCGAAGGACGGGTCTACTTCGGTTCCGACGACGGCCGGGTCTACTGCCTGGACGGAGCCACGGGAAAACTCCTCTGGAAGGTCTTCCCCGCCCCCAGGGACCAGTGGGTCCTGGGCAACCGGAGGCTGATCTCCCTCTGGCCCATCCGGACGGGGATCGTGGAGGACCAGGGGAAGCTCTTCTTCTGCTCGGGCCTCTTCCCCCACCTGGCCGGGGTCTACCTCTGCGCCCTGGAAGCCTCCACGGGCAAGCCCCTCTGGAAGGTCCGGACCGACATTTCCGCCCAGGGGTACATCCTGGCCTCCCGGGACCGGATCTTCGTACCCACGGGCAGGACCGCGCCTGTGGCCTTCGACAAGAGGAGTGGAAAGAAACTGGCCAAGATCCCCAGCGCCGGTGGAGGCTACGCCGTCGTGGAGGACGACGTGGTGGCCGCCGGCCCGGGGGACACACAGGGAACCCTCACCCTCACCGACGCCAAGACGCGGCAGAAGCTCGTCTCCTTCCAGGGGCTCCACCTGGTCTCCCACCAAGGGATCTACTACATCCATGGAAGGACGACCCTCCTCGCCCTGGACCGGAACCGATACGTACCCCTTCTCAAGAAACGGGCCTCCCTCTCGGCCGAGCGGGCGAAGCTGGCGGCCCTCCTCAAGAAGAAAGGAAAGAAGTCGCCCCAGGCCAGAACCTGGAGGAAGAAGATCCTCGCCCTGGAGAAGGAGATCTCCCGCCTGGGAAAGGCCATGGAGAAGTGTTTCCTCTGGCGGAAGCCCTGCAAGGAACCCTATGGTTTCCTGGTGGCCGGAAATCTCCTCTTCACCGGCGGTCCGGACCGGGTCTCGGCCTGGAAGGCCTCGTCCGGCAGGAAGGTCTGGTCCGCCACCGTCGAGGGAAAGGCCTACGCCCTGGCGGCCGCCGAAGGGCGCCTCCTGGTGAGCACCTCCAAGGGGAAGGTCTACTGCTTCGGAAAGAAGACCTCCCCGACAGCCCTCCGGCCGGCTCCCCGAGCAGCGGGGAAGGCCTCACCCCCGCAAGGTGGCGATTCTCTCCAGGAAGTGCAGGAAAATGAGGAAGTCTCCGGCGGGTCTCCCCGGCCTTTGCCCGGCCTGGACCGGATCGGAAAGGTCGTTCTTCCCCTGGTGCCCCGGAAGAAAGGTTTCTGCCTGGTCCTGGGACTCGCCGACACCGGGGCATCCCTGGCCCGGGAAGTCGCAGGGGGAACGGAACTCCACGTCCTGGTCCTGGAGGAGGATCCCGGCAAAGTCGCCCGGGCCAGGCGGTTCCTGGCGGAGAAGGGCCTCTACGGAAACAGGATCGTCGTCCTCCGGGGAAACCTGGAAAAGACCCGGATCCCCCCCTATTTCGCCGACTTGATCCTTTCGGGGAGCCCCTTCGCAGGAGGTTCCCTTCCCGAGCCGCCCGCCCAGGTCCTCCGCTCCCTCCGCCCGTGGGGAGGCGTCCTGGGCCTGGTCCTTCCCGGGAGAGCAAGCGGATCACGCGAGTCCGCCCTGGAAGCATGGAAGGAGAAGGCCCTGGGAGGAGGGGCCTTCCCTGAGATCACACAAGTGGAAACCCCTTCCGGAGAGGAATGCCTCGTCCTCCGCCGCGGGCCTCTCCCGGGGGAGGGAGAGTGGACCGAAGGGCTCTGCGATCCGGGCAACACGGCATGCACCATGGACCGCCGCGTGGCGGGCCCCCTGGACCTCCAATGGTTCGGCAGACCCGGGCCCAGGAGAATGGCCGACAGGCACCACCGCAACCCGCCGCCCCTCTTCAAGGCGGGCAGGCTCTTCATTCCGGGTGACCGGATCTATTTCTGCGTGGACCCATACAACGGCGCCCCCCTCTGGCAGGTGGAGGTTCCCCGCTCCAGGAGGCTCGGAGTCTTCCTGGACTGCTCCAATCTCGCTGTGGACGAGAAATACTTCTACGTCGCCGCGGGCCCTCTCCTCCACAGGTACGAAGTCGCCACGGGAAAGGAAGCGCGGCCGTTGAAGATCCCCTCCTCGGCGGGCCCCCGCCACGAGTGGAGCTACGTCTCCCTCCCGGAAGGAAAGATACTCGCCTCCACATGCAAAGAGGGAGCCATCTACAAAGAGATGAGCTACCAGGGGGAGATTCCCCTCTGGGGGGACAAAATGGCCCTGGTCACCAGCGATCTCCTCTTTTGCATGGACCGGCGGGGGAACTTCAAGTGGAAATACCGCCGGGGAGCCATCCTCAACACCACCCTCACCTCCGGGGAAGGCAGGGTCTATTTTCTCGAGAGCACCGCCCGCGAGGTCCTCTCCCACAAGACGGGCCGGGTGCCGATGAGCCTCTTCCGGAAGTCCAAGACCTTCTTCACGGCCCTGGACCTGGAAACGGGCCGGAAGGCCTGGCGGATTCCCCTGGACATGAGGGAGTTCCAGATCCTGGCCTACCTGGAATACGCCCGCCACAGGCTCCTCCTGTCGGGAAACAAGTACATCCGGGGAAGGCTCTGGTACTTCTTCCGGGCCTACGATCCCGCCACGGGAAAGCTCCTCTGGACCCAGATGGAAAACACGGGCTTCCGCCCCGGCGGTGAGCACGGCGAGCAGAACCGCCATCCCACCATCGTGGGGGACTGGGCCTACACTTGGCCCTTCGCATATAGACTGGAGGACGGGAAGCGCCGCAAGGACTGGAAGTTCTCCCGGCACGGCCACGGTTGCGGAGGCGTTTCGGCCAGCGCGTTCACCCTTTTCTGGCGTGGTGGAAATCCCTGGTACTGGGACATCCGCCCCGGCGGAGGTCCATCCCCCCTCGACCGCGTGAACCGGCCGGGATGCTGGATCAACATCATTCCCGCCGGCGGGCTGGTACTCATGCCCGAGGCCAGCTCGGGGTGCACCTGCGGCTTCCCTCTCCAGACCTCCATGACCTTCGTTCCCCGCGAACTCAAAGTCTTCCCCCCTTCGGAGGTGAAAGAATGACCGTCCTCTCCCCCCGGGGGCTCCTTCCCGGAATGGTAATCCTCCTGGCCGCCCTGGCCGTGGCCCAGGAGAGCTGCTCCGCCTGCGACGAGCCCGTCTTCCGGTACGCCCTCTCGAGCTGGGAGGCCGACGCCTACCGCCTCACCGTCTACAAGGGGGCGGCCTTGGATCCCTCCGCGAAGGAGGCCCTGGCCTTCCTGGAGAAAGCGTCCTTCAAGAAAGGAGGAAAGGCCAACTTCCTCCTCCGTGTGGTGGAGGGTCCTCCCCCGTCCACCGGCGATGCCGCCCCATCCTCCCAGGCCCCCTGGATGGTCCTGACCTACCCCGCCCCGGCGGACCGGGTGGCCTGGTCCGGCCCCCTCACGCCCGGGAACGCCCGGGCCCTGGTGGACTCCCCGGCCCGCCGCGAGCTGGCCGAACTGCTCCTGGACGGAGAGAGCGTCCCCTGGATCCTGGTGGAGTCGGGAAGGAAGGACCTGGACGAAAAGGCCGCATCATTCCTCGAAAAGGAACTGGCCCGGATCCCGGAACGCCTCCGGGAGGAAACCGCCCGGGCCGCCCTTCCCGGGGAAGAGCCCCGGGAGGTCAAGGTCACGTTTCCTCTCTACCGGATCCAGAGGGACGACCCCCGGGAACGGATCTTCCTCTCCCTCCTCCTCCACGTGAAGGACGGCCTTCCCCGGAAGGCCGCCGGCGCCCCCCTGATCTTCCCCCTCTTCGGAAAGGGAAGGATCCTGGAGGTCCTCACCGGGCCGGACCCCTCCCCCGAGGCCGTCCTGAAGGCCTGCCGTTTCCTCGCGGGCCCCTGCGCCTGCGAAGTGAAGGGCATGGCCCCGGGCCTTGACATGCTCTTCGACGCCCAGTGGGAGAAAGCCGACGTCCAGCCCCTCCTGACGGAAATCGACCTCCCCCCCCTGACGGGCCTCCCTTCGCCGGGCGCCCCCCCGCCGGAAGAAAAGGGCGTGGAGGAAGAGAGATCCGCCCCCCCGGCCCCCGGGAAGGGCCCGACCCCCCGGGAGGTTTCCGCAGGAACAGGCGGCGGCACCCCGGCCGGCGGGAAATCCGGCGGGAAGGCCTCCGGCCGCCCCGGTCCTTCCTCCCTGCCCGATGGTTTCCGCAGAATCGTATGGATCACCCTGGCCGTCCTGGCCGCCGCCCTGGGGGGACTGGCGGTGTTCTTCCTCAGGAGCAAGGAAGGAGGAAGCTGAGATGAGCCCCTGGAAGCTCGTCCTCGGCGAGATCCTCTTCCGGAAACTCCACTTCCTCCTGTCCGTCCTGGCCGTTGCCGCCGCCGCCGGGGTCCTGGCCGGAGCCGTCACTCTCATGGGCAGGTTCGACGCCGCCACGGAGGCCCTCCTGGCCCAAAAAGAGGCGGAAACCCACGCCAGGGTCCTGGCCTTGAGGGACAAGATCCGCGCCAGGGTGGCCCGCCTGAACGACGAGATGCGCAAGATCATGAAGCGGATGGGCTTCAACATCCTGATCCTCCCCGAGGGCCAGGACCTGACGGACTACTACTCCAAGGGATACGCCGCCAAGCTCATGCCCGAGTCCTACGTGGACAAGCTCTCACGGGCCAGGATCATGACCATCCGCCACTTGATGCCCATCCTGGAGCGCCGGGTCTCCTGGCCCGAGCAGGGGGGAAGGACGGTCTTCCTCGTGGGGACCCGCGGAGAGGTCCCCCAGGCGTGGCGGAAGAGCCGGAAGACCCCCATCGTGGACCGGGTCCCGGCGGGAAAGGTGATACTGGGGCACCAGATCTGGTCGGGCCTCCACCTGAAGCCCGGCGACAGACTGACCTTCATGGGAAGGACCTACACGATCCACAAGTGTCTCGAGGAAAGGGGATCCAAGGACGACATCACCCTCTGGCTTCCCCTGAAGGAGGCCCAGGATCTCCTTGGACTCCCCGGCAAGATCAACGCCATCCTGGCCTTGGAGTGCAGTTGCGCCTGGGCGCAAGTAGGCAAAGTCCGGCGGGACGTGGCCAAGGTCCTCCCGGGCACACAGGTCAAGGAGTTCCGGAGCAAGGCCCTGGCCAGGGCCGAAGCCAGGAACCGGGCCGCCGCCGAAGGGGCCCGCATGGTGGAGCAGGCCAAGAGAGAGGCCGGCAAGGCCCTGGCCCAGGAGCGGGCCGCAAGAGCCCGCCTCCGGGCCGACCTGGACCGGTTCGCCTCCATCCTGGTGCCCCTGGTCCTCCTTGCGGCGACCCTCTGGACGGCCCTCCTCGCCTTCGACAACGTGCGGCGGAGGCGGAGTGAGATCGGGATCCTCAGGGCCATGGGTGTCTCTTCCCGGCGGGTGGGCTTCTTGTTCCTGGCAAGGGCCCTGTTCGTAGGGATCCTCGGGGCCGTCACAGGTTACGCCGCCGGAACGGCCCTGGCCCTGGCTTTCTCCCAGGCTCCGCCGGAGCCCGGGTCGGGCCCGGGTTTCTTCCAGTGGGGGCTCCTCCTGGGGATCCTCCTGGGTGCTCCCTTGCTTTCGGCCCTGGCGGGCCTGGCCCCGGCGGCCTCGGCTGCCCGGACCGACCCGGCCCTGGTCCTCAGGGAGGATTGACCCCATGTTGAAGATCGAGAAGGCGTCCAAGACCTGGCGGGGACCTTCCGGCCCGGTGCAGGCCCTGGTCGAGGCCGAGCTCAGGGCGGATCCAGGAGATTTCCTCGTGGTCCGGGGGCCGAGCGGAAGCGGCAAGACCACCCTCTTGCTCCTGGCCGGCGGGCTCCTGGCGCCCGACGGAGGGAGGATCCTCTGGAACGAAACCGATCCCTACTCTCTTCCTTCCGAGAAACGGGCCTCCCTCCGGGCCGAAACGGTGGGTTTCGTCTTCCAGCAATTCCACCTGGTCCCCTATCTGACGGTGGAAGAGAACGTCCTGGCCCCCACGCTGGCGAGGGAAATCCCCGGGGCGAAGGAGAAGGCCAGGGCCCTGCTGGATCGCTTCGGCCTGGCCGGCAGGGCGGACCACAGACCGGGGGAGCTGAGCACGGGGGAACGGCAGAGGACCGCCCTCGCCAGGGCCCTCCTCCCTTCCCCCCCCCTCCTCCTGGCCGACGAACCCACGGGAAACCTGGACGCAGGGAGTTCCAGGGCGATCCTGGCGGCACTGGAGGATTACGCCCGAGCGGGAGGAACGGTCCTCCTCGTCACACACGACCCGGCCGTCTCTAGCGGGAGGGCCCGGGAATTCCTCCTGGAAGGGGGACGGCTCCGCCCGGCCGGGGAGAAGGGGGACTCACATTGAAGGACCTGCCCCAGGATGCCCAGGTGAGACTCTTGCGCATCAGGTTCAGGATGGTGTCGCAGGCCCTGTCCCCCATCTCCTTCAGCCCGTAGAGAGGAGAGGACTTGTAGAAGACCTGGCTCACCGAGGAGGCGAAACGGGAGAAGGCCTTCCCCACCTTCCCGGCGGCCCGGGCCAATCCAGCCTGGACCCCTTCCACGTTCTCCCTGACCTTCCGGTCCAGGAACCCCGTGGAACGGAGGATGAAATCGGCCCCTCCTTCGAAGAAGCCCTTCAGGACCTTGCCCAGGTAGGGGGAACGGGTCCCTGCAGCGGAAGAGGGCTCCTGGGAAAAGGCTTCCGGCGGGGGCGTGGAGATGCGCATGGCCAGGACGAGACCCAGGGCCAGCATGAAAGTCCGCGAGAAGGATCCGCCGCGAAGGAGCATGGGGGGATTTTAGCCGGGAAAAGGGGAAAGAGAGAAACTTTTCGAACAGAAAGGGGAGAAAAGGAGACATCCTCCAGCCGGCCCGGCGGGGTATCCCGCCGCCGACCCCGGGGACCCCTCCTACTTTTCCCCCTCCCCGGCCGCGCCGGGCCAGAAGGTGAAGAAGGCCGGGATCACCAGGAGGGTCACCACCGTGGAAGTCACGAGACCCCCTACGACCACCGTGGCCAGAGGCCTTTGGAGCTCGCTTCCCGTGCCCCTGGCCAGGAGCAAAGGAACCAGGCCGAAAGCCGTGGTCACGGCCGTCATGAGGACGGGTCTCAGTCTCATGCAGGCTCCCTCGAGGGCCGCCCGGCGCCGTTCCATCCCCTCTCGGAGAAGCTGGTTCATGCAGGAGACCAGGACCATCCCGTTCTCCAGGGCGATACCCAAGAGGGCGATGAAACCCACCGAGGCGGGGACGGAGAAATTCTGGCCCGTGAACCACAAGGCGGCCACTCCGCCTACCAGGGCGAGAGGGATGTTCAGGAGGATCAAGGTGGTGCTCCCCAGGGAACCGAAACTCCTGAACAGCATGAGAAGGACGGCGAGGAGGGTGATGGGAACCACCAGGGCCAGGCGCCTGTTGGCCTCCTGCTGGAGGCGGAACTGCCCCCCCCAGGTGAGGTGATACCCGGGAGGCAGGTCCACCTCCTCTTCGATCCTCTCCCTGGCTTCCTCCACGAAGGACCCGATGTCCCGGTCCACGACGTTGCACTGGATGGTGATGAAGCGCTGGTTGTCCTCCCTGGTGATCTGCCTCGGCCCTGTGATCACCTCGATGGAGGCCAATTCCGAGAGAGGGGGCCTGGCCCCGTCCGGTGCGGGGACGACGATCTCCTTCACCGCCCCGATCGTGGATCGGGCCTCGGCGGGGTAACGGACCAGGATATCGAACCTCCGGATCCCCTCGAAGACTTGGCCGGCAGTGACACCGCCCACGGCGGCCCGGACCACGTCCTGGAAATCCGAGATGTTCAGGCCGTGCCTGGCCAGGGCGGACCGTTTCGGGCGGATCAGGAGCTGGGGGGTTCCCGAGACCTGGTCCACCTGGACGTCCGCCGCCCCGGAAACCTTGCGGACGACCCGGGCGATCCTTTCGGCCTTTTCCTTGAGGACGTCCAGGTCCTCGCCGAAGAGTTTCACCGCCAGTTCGGCCCGGACTCCTTCCAGGAGCTCGTCCACGGTCATTTCGATGGGCTGGGTCAGGGTCACCAGCGCTCCCGGAACATCACCCAGCTCCTGGCGTATGATCCTCTCGATCGATTCCTGGTCCCCGGCCCGGCGCCACTTCTCCTTGGGCTCCAGGAGGACGTACATCTCCGCCGAGTTCACCGGGTCCGTATGGGCCCCCACCTCCCCCCGCCCCACCCGGGTCACCACCTCCCGGACCTCGGGAATCGCCAGGAGACGCCGTTCCACCAGCATGGCCGTGCGCTTGCTCTCCTCCAGGGAGATGGAGGGGGCCATGGTGAGCCGAACGACGATGGTCCCCTCCCTCAACTTGGGGGTGAACTCCGAGCCGATCCCCGGAAAGAGGAGGGCTCCCAGGCCGAGCAGGGCCAGGCCGATCCCTCCGGCGGCCCAGGGCCTTTCCAGGAACCAACCGGCCGGGGGGCGGTAGAGGGAGAGGAAGAGGCGCTCCAGGGCGGGTTTCCGGCCATCCCGCCTTCCCTTGCCCAGGAGGAGACTGCTGAGAAAGGGCGCCCCGAAAAGGGCGAAGACCAGGGAGCCCAGCATTCCCAGGGCCACCGTGTAGGCCAGGGGGCGGAAGGTCTTCCCTTCCACCCCCTGGAGGGTGAACAAGGGAAGGAACACCAGGACGATGATGGCGATGGCGAAGGTCACGGGCCGGGCGACTTCGGCGCAGGCCCGGAGGATCACACCCAACCTGGAGGCGCCCTCGGGGGCCGACCGGAGATGCCTGTCCACGTTCTCCACCATCACGATGGCCGCATCCACCATCATCCCGATGGCGATGGCCAGTCCCCCCAGGGACATCAGGTTCGCCGATATCCCGAACCAACCCATGGCCAAAAAGGCGAAGAGGATGGAGAAGGGGATGGAAAGAGCCACGACGACGCCGGGCCTCCATCCGCCCATGAAGGCGAAGAGCACGAACGCCACGAGGAGGACCCCCTGGACCAGGGACCCGAGGACGGTTCCGACGGCGGCCCGGACGATGGTCCTCTGCTGGTAGTAGGGAACGATCTTCACCCCCTCGGGGAGGGTCTTCTGGATGGAGGCGATCTTCCGCTCCACCCGCTCGATGACGGCGGAGGAATTCTCTCCGAAGAGCTTGATCACCATTCCCGCCACGACCTCCTCGCGGCCGTTCCGGGTCTGCAACCCCCTGCGGACCGCCCCGCCCACCTTCACATCCGCAAGGTCCGACAGGTGGACCGGCCTCCCGTGGACGGTCTTCACGACGATCCGCCGCAAGTCTTCCACCCCTCTCGCCAGGCCCACGGAGCGGACGATCAACTCCTCCTTGTTCCTCTCCAGGAACTGGGCCCCCGTGTTCTGGTTGTTCGCCCGGAGTCTCTCGATTACGTCCTTCAGGGTGAGGCCGTAACGAAGGAGGTCCTCCGGCCGGACTTCCACGTGGAACTGTTTCTCGAACCCCCCGATCCCAAGCACCTCGGTGATGCCCGGCACGGTCTGGAGCTGGAGCTTCACGATCCAGTCCTGGATGGTCCTGAGTTCCTCCAGGCTGTATTTCCCCGTCTCGTCCTTCAAGTAGTAGAAAAGGATCAGCCCCATTCCCGTGGAGATCGGGCCCATACGTGGATCCCCGAATCCCGGCGGGATCTCCTCCCTCGCCTCCTCGAGCCTTTCGTTCACGACCTGCCGGCAGAAGTAGATGTCCATGCCGTCCTCGAAGTAGAGATTCACCACGGACAACCCGAAGTTGGAGACGCTTCGGATCTTCGCGACCCCGGGCAGACCCGTCATGGCCGCCTCCACGGGGAAGGTGACGTACTTCTCCACCTCCTCGGGCGCCAGGCCCTCCGTCACCGTGAAGATCTGGACCAGGTTGGGCGAGACGTCGGGAAAGGCGTCCACGGGAAGTCTCTCGTAGGACCAGAATCCTCCGGCGGCGATCAAGAGGAGGATCACCCCGAGAAAGAGGCGGTTGGAGAGAGTGAACCGGATGAGTCCAGCGGGCATGGTCACCTACCTCAGTGCGAATGGCCTTCCCCGAAGGTCGCCTTCAGGAGTTCCGCCTTGACCGTGAATGCGTTTTCCCGGACGTAGACCTCTCCGGGGGAGATCCCCTTCAGGACCTCGACGGATTCCCCGTCCTCCCTTCCCGTTTCGACGGGCCTGGGTTCCAGGCCCCGGGGCGTCTCCACGAAGACCACATCCCGTCCTTCGAATTCCAGTACGGCCGACTTGGGCAGGAGCAGGGGAACCCGGACCTTCTCCAGGAGGATCCTTCCTGTGACGAACATCCCGGGCTTCCACCGGCCGTCCCGGTTCTCCAGGAGCACCCTCGCCGAGGCAGTCCGGGTCTCCTCGTCCAGGAAGGGCGTCACGTAGGTGACCCGTCCCTTCCTCTCCATGGCCACCCGGTCTCCCCGGATCACCGCCTCCTGGCCGGCCCGGACCGAATCGATGTCCTTCTGGTAGACCGTCAGCCTGACCCAGACCAGCGACGGGTCGGCCAGGGTGAAGATGCGCCGGCTCCTCTCCACCACTTCCCCCCTTGTGATGTGCTTCGCCGTGATCACCCCGTCCGCAGGGGCCCGGACCAGGAAGGAGGCCAGGTCCGTGTCCTTCACCTTTTCCAGGTCCCGGACCTCCTCCTCCCCGAGCCCCAGGAAGTGGAGCCTCCTCTCGGCGGCCTTCACCTCGAAATCCGCCACCTCCAGGGCACGCTCCGCCGCAAGGAGATTCCTGGCCGCCTCGAAGGCCGTACTCTCCCTGGCCGTCTCCAGGGCCGCCCCCGCCTTCTTCAGGCGCATCTCAGCCTCCAGGAGGTCGGTCCGGCTGGAGGCCTTCTCCTCGAAGAGCTTCCTCTCCATCTCCAAGGCCGCCCGGGCGAAGACGAACTCGGCGAAGGTGGAGACAAGCCGGTTTCGGGCGTCCCCCATCTCCCCGAACTTCCTCTTCCGCATCTCCTCCAGGGAGGGAAATCCCTTCAGGTATTCCAAAAGGGCCATGGTGTTCTCATGGACCGACCGGGCCCTCTCGAAGTCTTTCCGCGCCAGGTCCAGCTCTCGTTTCCTCGCAAGGTATTCGGCCTTGGCCTCTCCCAATTCCGGGCTCTCGATGACCGCCAGGACTTCCCCCTTCCCGACGGGGTCCCCCAGCTCCTTCCTCACCTCCCGGGCGACGCCCGCCGCCGGAGGCACGAGGTGGATCACCGTCTCGGGGTTGAAGATCACCTCTCCCGGAAACTTCCGTGAGATCACAAGGGTTCCCGGGCCGGCCTCGGCGGTGATCACGCCGAACTCCTTCCGCTCTTCCGGGGAGAGGTCCACGGCGTGGGCCTCTTCTCCCTCATGCTCCCCGGAGTGGGCGGAATGCCCCCCATCCTCTCCGCCCCCATCGGCCCGGGCGGATCCGAGGAGGCCGGCGAACCAGAGAACGGCCAGGCAGGCCAGCGCCCCGCCTCCGGCCCAGGAGAAGCAATGGAAACCTTTTCTTCCGTTCATCATCGATCCTGCTCCTTTTTCCCCGGAGAAGAGGGGCGAAGAGGTGCGGCAGTGAGGCGTTCGATCTTCAAGATCGCCAGCCGGCACGAGGAAAGGGTGTCCAGGTAGTCGCTTCGCACCCGGAGGAGGGTTCTCTGGGCGTCCAGGACCTGGAGGTAGTCCAGTTTCCCTTGAGCGTATCCTCTCCGGGCGGTCTGGAAGGCCCGCTCGGCCGCGGGGAGGATCTCCCGGCGGAAGAGGCGGGCCGATTCCAGGGATTCGAGGGCCGCCCTGTGGGACGAGGCCAGGGCGGCCCGGGATCGGACCAGGGCGCTTCGCCGGCGGGAGGCCGCCTTGGAGAGGAGCCTCTCCTCCTCCAGGATCTTTCCCTGGTTCCGGTCGAAGATCACCAGGGGAAGGGATGCTTGCAGGACGAAGGCCCTTTCCCCGCCTCCGTCGTACCACTGGACCCCGCCCCCCAAGGTGAGGTCGGGCCACCGACCCGCCCGGGCAGCCTCCAGGGAGGCCTTGCGGAATTCCATCTCGTCCCTCCACCGGGCCAGGTCGGGATTCTTCTCCAAGCGGGCCTGGAGTTCCTCCAGGGAAGGAACCCCCGGAGGAAGAGCCCGGAAGTCCCCCACGGCCCGTGAGAAGCGGGCCGAAGGACTTCCCCAGGAGGAGGAGAGCCTCCTCCTGGCGGCGTCCAGGTCCCGGCGGGCCCTTTCCAGGGCCACCCGGCTCACAGCGGCCTGGAGGGCCGCCTTGGTCTCTTCCAGGGGGGAGACCTTTCCGGCCTTCACCCTCTCCCGGGAAAGGGCCCGGAGCCGGCGGGCCACCTCCAAGGTCTCCTCGGCCAGGGCCAGGCGCTCCTGGGCCTCCAGGACCCCGTAGAAGGCCCGGGCCGTCTCGAAATAGACGTCCAGCCGCTTTCGCTCGTAGTCCCAGCCGGCCAGGGCGGCCCGGGCGGCGGCCGCCCTCTCCCGTTTGGGTCGTTTGCCACCGAGCTGGACGAGCTGGGAGAGGGTCAAGGTCGTCTGGGCTCCCCCCAGGCCCGACCTCTCCCGGGTCCCGCCGAACTCTTCGACCTCGAGGGAGATCTCCGGATTGGGAAGGAGGCCCTCCTGGAGGCGACGGGCTTCGGCGGCCCGGACCTCCCAGGAGAAGGCCCGGAGCTCCGGGTTTCCCTGGAGGGCCAGGGCCAGGGCCCCGGCCAGGGTCAAGTCTCCCCGGGGTTCCTTCACGACCCCGCTCCTGTCCGGTGCCCGGAAGGCCGTATATTCACGGCCGAGTTCCCGGGGCGGGGGCGGCTCCTCGAGAAAGGCCCCTCCGCCGCATCCCGAAGGGAGGAGGAGGCAAAGGTAGAGGGTGGATGGAACGGTGGAGAATTTCATACGAAAGATTCCGGCTTCGAAAAAAGGGTTTCTCCTGAGCCTGCGCCCTCTTCCCGAATGGATCCGGGAAGGAGATTCGACGGCCCGCCGCCGTCACGAGAGACCTGGGGAAGGGTCTTGAGGATGGACCGGCGGGGATTTCCGCGGCCTGGTCACCCCGATCTCAAAGGATCAGGACGGTGCTCCTGATACCCGAGAGGGCCTGGGGGACCGGGGGAAGACCGGCGGTGAGGACGTTCCAGGAAGGAGAAGAGGAGGAAGGCCTCCAGTCCAGCGCGCCCGCCGGAACGGGCAGGTGTAGGGGAGGAGCCTGGGAGGAACCCGGCCGGTTCTCCCTGGGCGGGGCCGGGAGAAGGAGCCTGGTGTGGGCCCCTCCCTCTTCTCCCCCCATACCGTCATGGCGGCACTCCCCGGTCCCGCCCCCGGAAGGCTGGATAGCCAGGTCCTCCAGGGCGTGGACCCCGATACGGCCGGAATGGAAGCAGAGCACCCAGTCGCCTGCAGGGAGGCAAAGGAGGGGCAGGAGAAGGATCCCCAGCAGGAGGGCACCCACCTTCCTCGGTCCTTCTTCTCGCCCTCTCCAGGTGCGGTCCATCCTCACTCCCGTACTCTCCCCCTCCCTCCAGGGGCCGTTCCCTCCCCCTTTGGTCCAGGGAAGGAGGGCCTTCAAGACCGATTCCACCCTTCTTTCCTCCCCAATGCCAAGAAAGATGCAGAGAAGACCACCAGTGGAAGAAAAGGACCATCCCTCCCTTGCCCAGGCCGGACTGGCCGGGCAAAACCTCTTCCAGCCCCCTCCTGCCACCAAGGAAGTCCGCCGTGACCCGAAAAAACCCGAGACCCCATCGCGCCTCTCCCTCACCCGTCGGCCTTTCCATCCTGGCCCTCCTCCTCCTGGGAGGGCCCCTTCCCGGCCGGCCATCCCCCTCTTCCCGGGAGAGGTGGACCGCCAGGGAGGTGAACCTCCTCTCCCTCATGGGGCTCCGGTGGAACGGGGCCGGCCCCCTCCTGGTCCGGACCGATCCCCCCCGGAACCGGGTGATCCTGGTCCAGACCCTGACCTCGTCGGTGACCCTCGTGGAAGGGGACCTGGAGCAGGTCAGGAACGTCCCCACAGGATCCAGGGTCCCCCAATATCTCAAGGAAGAGGCCCTTGCCCTGAACGAAAGGACGGGAGAGATCTACCTGGTGGGAGACCACTGTATCCTTCTCGTCAGGCCCGACGGGGAAGAGACCCTGACCATGGCCACGCCCTGTCAATTCGAGGCCGTCGCCGTCGATCCCGCCACGGGAAGGGCCTTCCTGGCCGGACGGGAGAGTTCCTTCCTGGGAATGGCAGACCCCTCGACCCGCAAACTCACCCTCCTGCCCTGGGCGAAGAAGACCGGGCCCCTGGAGAACCTCAACCAGACCCCGCCGCCCCCTATCCGGAAACTGGTCTGGGACTCCCGGAGGAACAGGCTCCTCGCCGTAGACGGCATGGAGGCCCTCCTTTGGAGCCTGGACGGAAAGACTCTCCGCTGGAGCCGGCCCAGGCCCCTTCCCCTGAGGACGGGGGGACGGTGGCACCTGGCGGGGTTCGACCAAGAGTCGGGCCGCCTCTATCTCGTCGTGGAGACGGCCAAGCGCAAGGCCGTCCAGGCCGCCGCCCTGGACACCCTGGGAAGAGACGACCAGGTCCTCCCCCTTCCAGGGCTCACCGAGCCTGCAGGAATCACCCTGGATGCAAGGAAGGCCGCGATCTACATCCCCTACGACAACCACCCCCTGGTCCAGACGGTGGACTTCCTGAAGGGAAGAGTCGGAGAGATCGCCCTGCCGGCCTACGGCAACGACGCCTCCGCCCTGGACCGGGATGCGGGGCTCCTCTACGTGGCATCCTGGGCCCACGGCGAGATCGACGTAGTGGACCTCCGGGCGGGGAGACTCCGGAAACGAATCCGGAACCTGGGCATTCTCCCCCACATGTTCTCCCTGGCATGGAACCCCAAGAGCCGCAAACTCTACATCCCCATCGGGGCCACGGCGGTGAACGGATCCTTCGGTTCGGCCCTGACCGTCCTGGACCCCGCCACGGGAAGACACCACAAAGTGCGCACAGGCTGGGCTCCCGTGGACCTGGTTCCCCTTCCCGGCCGGAAGGGAGCCCTGGTCTTCGGAAACGAGGACCGGGCCGCCCTGGTCTCTCCGGGAGGAAGGGTGAAGATCCTCCCCCTCCCCCCGGGCCGGCTCTTTCCCCTCTGCGCCCTCGCCCTTCCCGGGGGAGGGGTCTACCTCTCCTACGGCCCCCACCAGTCCTACTGGCCCAACGTCTATATCTGGGGAGCCCGGGACGGAATCCTGGAAATCCGCGGCCGGGACCTCTCCTTCTACGACCGCCGGATCCCGAGGCAGGCCCAGGGGATGGCCCTGGACGAAAATGGGGCTCTCTACCTTTTGCAGAACAACTGGGGCCGGGAAGAAGCCTTCCTCTCCGTTCTCCCGGACCGGATCCGACTGTGGGAGGCCCGGAGGAGGATCCTCCTGGGCGACAAGGTCCAGAGGGAAACCACCCAGGCCGTCCTGCGGTACGATCGCCTGGCGAAGGCCCTCTATGCCTTGAGAATCGGCGAAAAGGATTCCGAGCCGGGGATCCTCCTCCAGGTGGACCTGGGGACGAGGAAGGTCACCAGGCGGGTGAAGACGGGCCGCACCCCAGTGGACCTGGCCTTCGACAGGGAGAAGATCTACGTAGCCTGCTTCGACTCGGCCGCTCTCACGGTGATCGGGAAGAAGACCGGCAAGGCCCGTCGAATCCCGGTCCCCGAGGAACCTCTCCGGGTCCTTTCCTCCCCGGAAGGCGCCTGGATCCTCTCCCACCGGGGCAGGGCCCTCTCCCTGCTGGAAAGGACCTCGGGGGAGGTTCGGAACTACCCTCTCCCGGGCGAGGCCCTTCCCGATGCCTTGGCCCTGGTGGGAGGCCGTCCCTGGGTGGTCCTCCACGGCCCGGACCGGTTCCAACTCCTGGAGTTCCACCCGGCCCGGAAGAGGTTCCAGGAGATCTACTCCTTCCCCTACCCTTTCGGAGACACGGCCTTCGACAAGGGGAACGCCTCCTTCTTCGTCCGGGGCCGATTCGGCGACGGGATCCTCTCCATCAGCCGGATCCGGCCGGAAGGGGAGAACCAGGTCTGGGTCAGCGACTTCCTTTCGGGACGAGTCCTGATCTTCCGGAAGATCCGGCCTCGACTCCGTCGGAGGAGAACGTGACAGAGAGAATGACTTGTTTCGAGACACCCGGTTCTGTCAGGGAAAACTCTTACATCCCCCGGGAACGCCCCCTCTGGCTCCCTTGAAAGCGGGTTGTTACATTGAATCTGGTTCAATTTCCCCGTCGTCGGGGGTTCCTCACTCCTGCCCCCCTACGGCCCAGCTGAAAAACCTGGAGGTTCCGAAAGCGATGAAATTCCACTCACTGCTCAGGGCGGCCCTTCCCTTCCTGCTGGGAAGCACCCTCTTCGCCCAATCTCCCTTCCTCTTGAAAGACATCAACACCCTTCCAAAGGCCAATCCCTCCTCCTCCCCCACTGGATATTGGCAGAACTACCACACCCCCTGGGACAACTACCACTATCCCAAGATCGGTCCCTTCCTATACTTCGCCGCCGACGACGGGAAGGTGGGAAGGGAGCTCTTCAAGAGCCTTCCCGCGCCGAACACCATCACCTTGGTGAAGGACATCAATCCCGCAGGGAATTCCTACCCCAGCAACTTCATCGTGGTGAACAACATCCTCTTTTTCTCCGCCAACGACGGTAAGAACGGAACCGAACCCTGGCGGAGCGACGGGACCGCTTCGGGGACCTTCATGCTCAAGGACTGCCGGGCCGGCTCCATGAGCGGGAACTTCTACTACCCCGTCGCCCTGGGGAACAAGGTCTACTGGACCTCCTACAACGGGAGTTCCTACGATCTCTGGGTGAGTGACGGGACCCAGGCCGGCACCAAGATCGTCTACTCCGGATTCCGCTACGCCTGGAACTACCCCCTCGTACTCGGGAACAAGATCGTCTTCCGCGGCTCGGACACGGCGAACGGCGGCGAACCCTGGGTCACCGACGGCACCAAGGCGGGGACCAAGCTCCTCGCGGACACCCGGCCCGGGTCGGCCTCCGGGTATTTCTACTACCCCGTCCTGATGGGAAACAAGGTCTACTGGTGCTCTTATACCGGTTCGGGGTACACCCTCTACGAGACCGACGGGACCCCCTCGGGAACCAAGGCGGTCTACGCGGGATTCACCTCTCCCTGGTACTACCCCGTCGTCCTGGGGAACAAGATCGTCTTCCGGGGCAAGACATCGACGGCGGGCTACGAACCCTGGGTCACCGACGGGACCCAGGCCGGCACCAAGATGATCGCCGACCTGAGACCCGGCACCGCCTCGAGTTACCCCTACAACATGGTAGTCTTCAAAAACGCCGTATATTTCCAGGCCTACCAGCCCTCGGGCAGCACCTACGCAATATGGAAGACCGACGGGACCCCCACCGGAACGAAGGTCGTCTCCACCAAGACACGCTACTTCTCCTACCCGACCGTGCTTGGGTCGACCATCTTCTTCCGTGGATGGAACACGGCCCAAAACAACGGTTACGAGCTCTGGAAGACCGACGGCACGGACAAGGGGACCCAGGAGGTCATGGACATCTATCCGGGCTCCGGAAGCTCCTATCCTTCCTACCTGACCTCCGTCCTGGGCGGCAACCGGCTCGTATTCTCGGCCAACGACGGCAAACACGGCACGGAGCTCTGGATCAGCGACGGAACGGCCGCCGGAACCATGATGCTGAAGGACCTCTACGGCGGGAACCTGACGAACACCCGGGATTCCTACCCCTACAACTTCATCGACGTCTCGGGTCTCACCTACTTCACGGCCAACGACGGAAAAACCGGCACGGAGCTCTACGTCACCGACGGCACCCCGGCCGGAACCCGGCTCGTGAAGGATCTCAACCCGGGATCCGGACCGGGAGCCGACCTCTACTACAGCAAGATGAACTACTGGCGGTACGACGGAACCTGGGAGCCCACGGCCCTTGGGAACATCCTGATCTTCCGCGGCTATTCACCTTCCACCGGCTACGAGGTGTTCCGCACCGACGGAACGCCGGGCGGAACGAAGCTCCTGAAAGACATCAACCCCGGCCCCGCCTCCGGTTACTACTACTACGGCTGCCGGCTCGGCGGGCTGGTCTACTTCTTCGCCCGCGACACCAGCGGCTATGCTCTGTGGCGGACCGACGGCACCTCCACCGGCACGGTCAAGGTGAAGGGCGGTTTCAGCAGCTATTGGTATTACCCCGTTCCCTACGGAAACAAGATCTTCTTCACCGGTTTCACCACCACAACCGGAAGGGAGCCTTGGATCACCGACGGGACCCCGGCGGGGACGATGATGCTCAAGGACATCCGTCCGGGATCGAGCTCGGCTTACGCCTACGACCCCGTGGTCATGGGCGGAAAAGTCTACTTCCGTTCCTACAAGTCCACGGGCGGCGGATATGACCTCTGGGTGACCGACGGAACCCCTTCGGGGACGAAACTCCTCGTTTCCTTGAACGGTTACGCCGGCTACTACATGACCGCCATGGGAGGAAAGCTCTTCTTCCAGGGACGGTCCACGACCTCGGGCGCCGAAATCTGGGTCTCCGACGGGACGCCGGCGGGGACCAAGCTCCTCAAAGACATCAACCCGGGTTCCGGCTCCGGTTACTTCAACTATCCCTGCGTTGTCGGGAACACCCTCTTCTTCCGGGCAAACGACGGCACGAGCGGCTACGAGTTGTGGAAGACCGACGGGACGCCAAACGGGACGGTCCTGGTGAAGAACATCCTTTCCGGATCGGGCTCCTCCTATCCCGGTTATCTCACCCCCATTGGTTCCCGGAAGATCGTCTTCCAGGCCAACGACGGGAGCTCGGGAACGGAACTCTGGGTCTCGGACGGAACGGGAACGGGAACCCGGAGAGTGATGGACATCTTCCCAGGATCGAGCAGCTCCTCTCCCTACCAGTTCACCCTTTCCGGCGGCAAGGTGATCTTCCGGGCCAGGAACGGAGCCCTGGGATATGAACCCTGGGCCTGGTTCCCCGGCGCCACGGCGAAGTCCTACGGAAGGGGCACGGGAGCGGCGCCGAGGTTCACCTCCACCGATCCCGTTCTCGGAAAGGTCATGACCTGGACCCTGGCGGGGATTCCCAAGGGACAGGTGGCCCTGGCCCTCCTTTGCGCCCCCACCCACGCTCCCACCAGGCTGGGGAACGGGTGGCTCTACTTCAACCTGAGGCGGATCTTCGCCGGCTTCGCCATGGTTCCCTCCGGCGGGGGCGCCACGGCGACCTTGAAGCTCCCCGTCCCCAACAGCCCCGCCCTCACGGGCTTCTCCATGGCATCCCAGGCCTTCTCAGGCCCCTCCTCGACCCCGCCCATCGGGATCGACTTCTCCAACGGCCTGTTGCTCACCTTCGGCAACTAGGCACCCGCATGGGACGCGATCCAGCCCCGGGCCGAGTCCCGGGGCTTTTTTTTCTTTCCCCCCCCCACCCTTTCCCGACCATGGTCCGCCCCCCAGATGATCCAGAATCATCGGGTGATCCTCCGACTCCCGGCAGGGCCGCCCAGGGCCCGGACCCCGGCGGGACAGGGAAAAGCCCCTGCTCCTGCCTCTTTCCCCCCTCCCCTTGGAAAACCAGGGGAAGATGTTGTAGATTTTCCAGGCAGACCGGAAGGAAATCGCCTCTTTTTCCGGCGTACCGCCCCGGGAGCCTGTGTTCCGGCCCCTTTTTCCGACCCTTTCGAGCATCGAAGCTTTCCTTCCAACCTCGAGCTCCATGGAACGGTTTCCAGACAACCAGGACGAGAAGCACCCCGGGGAATTCGGAGAACCGGGGCTTCCCCCGGGGAAAGACCTTCCCTCCAGGGATCCAGCCAACTCCCCGGAGGAAGAGGCCTTCCAGGAATTCTGGCGGCTCTGGACCAAAGGAGAGAGGCCCGATCCGGAGAGTTTCTGCCGGGATCATCCCGAAGGGGGCCCGGGGCTGCGGGCAAGGATCGAAGAGTTCCTCTTCGTGGTCCGGGCCATGGAACCCGTCACTCCTATGAGAGAGGAGAGCCAGCCCCCTCCCCCGCCGCCCTCCCCGGAAGCCCCTTCCCGCCCCAAGTGGATCGGGCCGTACAAGATCCTCCGACTCCTTGGGGAAGGAGGGATGGGACGGGTCTACCTGGTGGAACAGGAACGGCCCGTCCGCAGGAAGGCCGCCCTCAAGCTGGTCCGGCCGGGAATGGACTCCAGGAGGATCCTGAAACGCTTCGAGGCGGAACGCCAGGCCCTGGTGATGATGGACCATCCCTCCATCGCCAGGATCCTGGACGTGGGAGAGACCGAGGACGGCCAGCCCTATTACCTGATGGAATACATCGACGGTCTCAACATCAAGAAATACTGCGAGACCCACCGCCTGGGAATCCGGGAGAGGATCGGTCTGTTCATCGAGGTCCTGGAAGGAATCAAGCACGCCCACCAGAAGGGCA
>Ga0256914_1001094_pt1 | contig 25697 bp, 20 predicted proteins | sample HulkmetaG_FD_191571 | JGI IMG/M metagenome (GOLD analysis project Ga0256914, IMG submission 191571) | Hydrothermal chimney microbial communities from Main Endeavour vent field at the Juan de Fuca Ridge, Pacific Ocean - Hulk | ecosystem: Environmental > Aquatic > Marine > Hydrothermal vents ... | reverse complement strand
ATCGGAAAGGTCGTTCTCGCCGGGAGTCACGGTTGAGCATATGTACACCATGGAAACCGGAACGGCAAGGACGATCCTGCCGGGTCCCGGGAGATCCGGCCGGGCAACCGTCCGGAACAGGTGTTTTTCTCGTTCCCCGGCTTGATCAGATACCCCATGATGACTATACTCTTTTCCAGTCCAGGCAACATCCCTGCCTGGCGGATTTTCCGGCACCAGTCCAGCGGCGCTCCCCGGGGGATTGCCTGGCACGGTTTTCCGGGCAGGAAGCAGTGCTGAATATATCGGGAGATGATGGATCCGGCTCTGTGTTTCCCTGTACGGATGGTGCCCCGCATATTCTCGGCTACAGGGCAAGCCACAGCAAGATAGTGCAAGACAATGGATTATTACGAACTGCTCGGGGTGTCCAAGACCGCCTCGGCTGAAGAGATAAAAAAGGCATACCGCAAACTGGCGCTCAAGTATCACCCGGACCGCAACCCGGACGACAAGGACGCCGAGGCCAGGTTCAAGAAGATCAGTGAGGCCTATGCGGTTCTCTCTGACCCGGAAAAACGGAAACAGTACGACACCTACGGCTCCAGCGGCTTCCACCAGCGCTACTCCCAGGAGGACATCTTCCGCGGCTTTGACCTCAATGACATCCTCAGGCAATTCGGGTTCGGCGGGGCCACCTTTCACGGTTCCGGCGGCTTCAGGACGGGCGGCGGCCAGAATCCCTTTGCCGATCTGTTCGGCCAGGCGACCGGTGCGGGTACGACGGGTTTCAGGAGCCGGACAGCGTCCCGGCCGGTGAAGGGGGAGGACCTGACCTATGCCTTGACCGTTTCCCTGGAAGACGTTCTCAACGGGGCCGAGAAGACCATCAGCCTGCAGCAGGGGGGCAGGACACAGAACGTGGTGGTCAAGATTCCCCGCGGCATCGAGGCCGGCAAGCGGCTGCGCCTGGCGGGCAAGGGGCAGCCGTCCCCAACCGGCGGACCGCCCGGAGACCTGTACCTGAAGATCGACGTGGCCGATCACCCGGTCTACAGGCGGGAGGGCAACGACCTGGTGATGGTCAGGAAACTGCCTTTCAGCCAGGCCTGCCTGGGTACCACCATCGAGGTGACCTCCCTGGAGGGCAGGACCTTCAAGGTCAGGGTGCCTGCCGGAGTCCAGCAGGAGTCCAAGCTGCGCATCCGGGGATATGGCCTGCCGTCCTCCTCTTCCGGACTGCGGGGCGATATCCTCATCCAGATAGCTGTCCAGATACCGAAGAAACTGACCAGGGAACAGAAAAAGCTCATCAGGCAGCTGGCCGAGACCGGTCTCTGATGTCCGTCTCTGTCGCTGGACCGGCCAGAGGTGGATCAGCGGCCTTTCAGGGCCTTGGGGGTGGTTCAATCGCCTCTGGATAATACCGGTTCAGGTCGAAGTAGCCGGCAGTGGTCGGCTGGTCCTGGAAAAACCGGTCCTGGAACCAGTCAAAGACCTCCCAGAAGCGGGGATCGGCCCGGTTGATCCCGTAGGTGGCCAGCCGCTGCCGGTCTTCCGGGGTATCGGCATAGGTTGCCAGCAGATCGATGAAGTCGGCCAGGTCCTCCTCCCTGACATCGAAAAAGTAGTTCGGATAGGAGCCGACAAATCCCTCGATGAAATCGGCCCGGTCCCTGGCCGGATCAAGGACCCGTTTCTCCCCGAACAGGTAGGTGACGTTGTCGTGCCAGCGGTTGACCACCACCGAGACCACCATGTCCTTCCGGTTTTTCCTGCGGATCCGGATATAGGCCAGGTTGGCGTTGTAGTCGTTGATGCGGCTGAAGACCCGGGTGCCCCTGGCCGAGAGTGTCCTGAATGATGCCATGCAGTCTTTTGTGGTCTTGCAGCCAACCGGTGCGGCGGCCGTCCCGCCGCTGGCCGGCCCATCGGGATGGTAGTTCACCGGATCGAACCGTATTCCGCATTTCCTGTTCAGTGTCTTGCCGACCAGGTGTTCCACGAATTCCCGCTTGGGATCCGTGCCTGAATAGCGGATCGCGCTTTCCACCCTGCTGGGAAAGGCGTGGATCTTGTCTGTCGGGACGCCCCGGTACCAGGAGCGGAGCATGGATTTCCGGCTCTTGAGAGGCATGAAATCCAGGAAATAGGTCTCGCCTTCCAGGCGGAGACAGTCCATGTAAAGGCGGGTAGCCAGTTGGTGCTTCAGGTTGCCGAAGACGTCGAAGCCGGCGACCAGGGCATAGTAGATTCGTTCGAACAGGGGATAGTCGATGACCCAGAGGGTGCGCGGCAGGTTGCCCAGGGCCCCCCGGTGCACCGAGGCGGAATCAAAGTGGCGGTACACGGTGAGCAGGGGCGAGTCACCGGCCCGCCTGCCCTTCCATATGGCGCTGTAGTCCAGTCCCCCGGGATAATGGATCATGTAGAAATCCTGCCTGGCCCGGAAGTATTCCTTCACTGCCTTATGGTATCGCTGCCTGAGCAGGTCGGGCAGCCTGGCATCGCTGCCCTGTTCGTGGGGCATGATCAGCCGGTCTGCATAGAGCTGCAGAAACCCGGGATAGCGGATGCTCAGGTCATGGTCCGGATCGAGGAACATGACCCAGAAGTGATCGTGGATGACGTTGAGGGCAATCTGTCCCCGGCAGACCGGTCCCCGGATGAAGGTCATGATCACATAATGGGCGTGATCCAGGAGGAACTGGTACCTGGACCTGACCGGGATCTGGGCAAAGGCGACAAAGGGATTGGCGCTCACCTTGGGATCGTAGCCGATCACGTGCGGTTTCCGCGGCCACTTGGGGCGGATGAACAGCTGCCTGATCCGCCTGAGCTCCCGGTCGTCGAGCCGGACCACCATGTGGGTCTTGTGGACAATGGTGGCGTGGATGCGCCTGAACCGGTAGTAGAACCGGCCCGGGCCCGGATCGTCGTAGGGCCGGATGGTGGGAATGATCTCCACCGGCTGTCCCGGCGGGGTGCGGGAGCGGACCAGCTCGAAGAAGTCACCGGTCCTGGTGTTGAAGCGGATATGGGCCAGGAACAGGTGTTCATACAGGTAACGGGCCGTCATTACATGTTTGGCATCGGGTTGGTTGAGAAACTTTTCCCACTTGCTGATCTGCCGCTGGTCACTGTGAAAGGGATGGACCAGGGCGGCCTGGGCGATCTCGTCCGGACCCGGAGCCCCCTGGGCCAGCCAGCCGGCGATGAGATCGAACTCTTCCTGTTTCAGGGGCGGAAATCCGAAGGGCATGCCGTTGTTTGGATGTTTTTTCAGGTAGACGCCCAGTTCGAGGCCGTTCTCGGCACAGGTGAGATCGTCGGATTCCGGGTGATATTCACCCCGGCTTTGCGGATGCCGCATCTTGTGGGCCAGGAGCTGCAGCATGAGTGAGTCGTTGTATCCTGGACCGGCCTCGCTGGACGTGACGCTGAAGAATCCCTTCTGCCGCCACTCCTGGGTGGAACGGGCATCGATGAACAGCCGGGTAGGATCCATGCTGGTCAGGCGGGTCCCATCGTAGACCGGGGCCTTGCTGGCGCCCCGGTCGATTCCCTCGTGGGAACTGAGCTTCAGCTGGCAGGGAGCGTTGTAGCACGAGTGGCAGACGACGCAGCGCCTGTCGAGCAACGGCTTGATCTCCCGGAGGTAATCGATGGGACGGTCTGGAACGCGCACGGCCACCGGGTCCGGGGTGACCGGTGAGCAGCCGCCAAGAAAGAGCAGGGCAGCCAGGAGCGTTGGCAGGAGTTTGTACATGATCGCGGTCTGTAGGCAGAATGAGAAGAAATGTATACCGGTCTTTCGTCAGCAGCAGGGAACCGGAGCGACGGCGCCTATTATAGGCTGCCCTGTCCGCGAAGGCAAAGAATTGTTTCTTTCTTCTTGACAAAAACGGCATGATTGAATAGATGCCACTGAATGGCCATTCACTCAGTGCCGGGTGTGTCCTGGTCGTGGTTGCCCGGGACAGCACCACTGATTGCCGACAGACAGTTATTGAATCATTGCAAGGGAGGAGACATGAAAAGGAAGATCGCAGCCTTGGCGACAACCGCCTTGTTCGTGGCGGCCGGTCAGACGCTTGGCGGGGAGATTATCGAAGATCATGCGGAGATGACGGGTCCCTTTGCCACGCCCATGGATGTCACCAAGGCCTGTCTGGAATGTCATGAAGAGGCTGCAACCCAGGTCATGGCCACGTCCCACTGGCAATGGGAACGGGAACAGGATATCAAGGGCAAGGGAGTGGTGAAACGGGGCAAGAGGAATGCGGTCAACAACTTCTGCATCTCAATCAAATCCAACTGGCCCCGCTGTACCAGCTGCCATATCGGCTATGGCTGGAAAGATGCCAGCTTTGATTTCAGCGATCCCACCCGGGTGGACTGCCTGGCCTGTCACGACACCACAGGAGGATATTTCAAGGCCAAACATGCACCGGCCGGTGCCGGCATGCCTCCAGGCTCCACCGGCAATCCAAAGTATGACAAGAAACCGTATGACCTGGTGAAGATGGCCCAGAATGCCGGCATGCCGTCCCGGAAGAACTGCCTCAACTGTCATGCCAATGGTGGGGGCGGCAACAATGTCAAGCACGGCGACATCGACATGTCTCTCGTTGATCCGACTCCGGAGATCGATGTCCACCTGTCGCCCAAGGGCCAGAATTTCGCCTGCCAGAAATGTCATGTGACCGAAGAACACAGCATGAAGGGCAATGCCCTCCTGGTTTCCCCTGGCGGCGACAACCCGGTTCAGTGTACCGATTGCCACAAGCCCGCTCCCCACAAGAAGGCCAGGATAAAGGGCATCCTCAACAAGCATGCCAAGCGGGTCGCCTGCCAGACCTGCCATATTCCGGTTTTTGCCAAGAAGTTTGCCACCAAGATGTCCTGGGACTGGTCCAAGGCCCAGGATCCCAAGACCCTGCCCGAGGACAAGCGGATCATCAAGGAGCACGGCCACAAGGTCTACATCTTCAAGAAGGGCAGGTTTGTCTACGAGCAGAACGTGGTGCCCACCTATCTGTGGTACAATGGATCCGCCAGTGCCTACCAGGCCGGAGACAAGATCGATCCGACCCAGCTCACCCACCTGAACCGTCCCCTGGGCAGCAAGGATGATCCCACGGCCAAGATCATGCCCTTCAAGGTCCACATGGGGAACCAGCCCTATGATGTCAAGAACAGGTATATCGCCTTTCCCAAAGTCTGGGGCAAGAAGGGCGATCCGGATGCCTTCTGGATCAATTTCGACTGGAAAAAGGCCATTGCCGCCGGCATGAAGGCCAACGGCCTTGCCTTCAGCGGCGAGTACGACTTCGCGCCTACGGCAACCTACTGGCCCATCAACCACCAGGTTTCGCCGGCCAAGGAGGCCCTGCGGTGCAAGGACTGCCATGGGCTCAAGGGACGCATGGACTGGAAGGCCCTGGGATATGATATGGATCCCAAGAAGAAGCTGCGGCTGAAAAGAAAGAAATCCTGAGAAGGTTCAGACCGAAGCTGACAAAAAGCCCGGCAGATCGCTGCCGGGCTTTTTGTATTTTGAGGCAGGAGATAAGGGCCGGGTTGACAGCGGCATGACCAGCGCGTAGAGTAAAGCTCATTCTCAAAACCCGGTTGCGATCCTGCGGTGCCGGACAGGGGAGGTCCCAGGCCGGACGGATGCCGGATCGGCCCTGCTGCACGCACAGGTTTGGACAGACATGAAGCTGAAAACCCTCCGAACAGCCCTGGTGATCTGGCTCTGCACCTTCCTGGTCCATCCCTGTACGCCGGCTCTGGGGTTCACCATCGGAGAGGAACGTAAGCTCGGCGAGCAGCTGCTCTTTTCCATCAGGAGGCAGTTCACGCTCCTGGACGATCCGGATATTTCCCAATACATCAACGAGCTGGCCAGGCCGATCCTGGAAAAGGCCGGTCCCAGGTACTTCGACTACCATTTCTTCGTGGTCAGAAGCAGCCAGTTCAATGCCTTTGCGGCCCCCTCCGGCCTTATCTTTTTCTATACCGGCCTGCTCGAATCCATGAAGAACGAGGATGAGCTGGTCAGTGTCATGGCTCATGAGATCGCCCACACGGTCAGACGCCACATCGCCAGCCGCCTGGAAAAACAGAGCAAGGTGGGGGCCGCCTCCATGCTGCTGGGCCTTGCCAGCCTGGCCCTGGGTAACCCGGCCCTGTCCCAGGGGTTGCTCACCGGTTCCCTGGCGGCAAGTCAGGCCGTGGGCCTGAGCTTCAGCCGGCAGGACGAGGAAGAGGCGGACAGGCTCTCCTTTGACTGGATGCGGGCCGTGCACCGTGATCCCAGGGCCATGGTCTCCATGCTCAGGACCATGCGGCGGATCACCAGGTACCGGATGGACAAGATCCCGCCGTACCTGCTCACCCATCCCAATCCAGAGGCACGCCTCGACTACGTCCAGTCCCTGGTCGAGATCGATCCCAACCGTCTCGTGCCGGGGTATTACCGCAAAACCGACAACTTCGCATTTCTCCGCTTCAAGTACCGGGTCCTGCTCACCAGCAAGGATCCGCAGCAGTTGCGAACCTTTTATGCCGGCATACTCTCCTCTTCCAGGCCTGCGGAGGAACGGATCATGGCCCGCTACGGCCTGGCCCTGCTCGACGGCCAGGAGCACGACTTTACAGAGGCTGAAAGCCATCTCGAGGCGGTCCGGGCAGCCTACCCGGACCGGGAGATCCTCCTGGTCGATCAGGCGGTGCTCTACCTGGAGGAGGGAAAGAAGAATGAGGCCCTGCAGCTTCTCCGTCAGGCACACCGGCGAAATCCGGCGGACATGTATGCGACCTTCCAGTTGGCCCGGGCCCTGGCCGGAATGGACAGGGCGGCCGATGCCGAACAGCTGTACAATCTGGTCGCCGCTTCCATGCCCGAATACTCCAAGGTCTATTACGAACTGGCCCGACTCAAGTCGGTCCAGGGTAGGGACGGGGAAAGTTATTTCTACCTGGGCAAGTACTACCTCTACGAAGGCAAGCTTCGCTATGCCAACCAGTATCTGCAGCAGACCTCGAACGACAAGACCGTTCCCGAAAGGTTGCGCCAGGAGGCCCTGGCCCTGCTGGCCAAGATGAAAGAACTGAAAGAGCCGTCCTGATCCTCCCGGAAGACGGCAGGTGGCACAGGGTGGCCGCTCAGGCGCCCTGGGGGCATTCGCTGATCAGTTTCTTCAGCACCGAGAGCTGGTGCCGGCTCAGGTGCTCGAACGAGGCGCTGTTCCTGAGAATGGTCACTGGCCGGCCGCTGATGGTTTTCACCTGCACCGTGTTGGAGACGATACGCACCGGCAGCCCTTCCAGGTACGAGCCATCCCTGCAGTTGAAGATATCCAGCCTGAAATACTGGTCAGCGAACTTCTGCTGGTCGAAATCGTAACTGAAGCTGAGCCCGCCGGTACTGATGTCCAGCAGCCTGCCGAACTGTTCCTTCTTGTCACGCAGCCTGACCAGCAGCGTGCTCGCTGTCCGGTACCGCTTGGCGGCCCGCTTGTCGACCAGGATGGAAATCAGGCAAAAATAGGCGATATCCCGGTGACAGATTGTGCACTCGTGCAGCTGGGCTCCGAGAAATACGCAGATCCTGGGACGGATCGGCTGTGGGGCCAGGTTGCTGCTGCCGCAGTTGGGGCATTTGTATCCCAGTGAAAATGTCATGTCGTTATGCTGATGATACGCAGTTTACTGAACAGTACGTTTACTGGCTGACGACCGGCCGTTCCTGCCTGGTCACCGGTGATCATGAGACAGGATGCAGGAAGCTGGTTGCAGGCATCCATGCCGCTTCCTGCAGCGTATACGATATTTTCTCAAACCTGCACGGAATATTCAATAATTTTTGTTTCGTTTCGTGCGGTTATTTTTTCCTGTAGACTTCCCTGCCGAAAACGTCTTCACATTGCAAGGAATTTCCGTCAGTTGAGCAGGTGAGCGTCCCGCTGGTCCCAGTTATCCAGGTGCGGATGTTGTCCTGTTTCCATGCCGCAAGATGTTCCGGAGCCGGGTAGGTCCCCAGCCTGTAGCGGCCTGCCGAGATCACGATCAGGCCGGGGGCGACCCTGGCGATGAATGGTTTGCTTCCCGAGCCGCGGCTGCCGTGGTGGGGCGCCAGGAGGATGTCGGCCTCGAGCTCTGCCCGTCCGGCCAGGAGGATTGCCTCGCCGCGCCGGCTGATGTCGGCGGGAAAAAGAAATCCCCGTCGGCCATGGTCCAGCCTGATGACCAGGCTGTTGTCGTTGACGTTTGCCGGAAGTTGCTCCTGCACTCCCTGCATGCCGATACAGCGGAGCCTGAAATCCTTCCCGGCCAGGATGGTTTCCCCGGCTGTCAGCACCCGGACAGGAACACGCTCCTTGTCGGCCAGGGCCAGGAGCCGGTCATATCCGGGATCACCGTCTGTTCTTCCGTTGACATGCAGGACGGTCGGCCGGAAATGGCGAAGGATGAACCCCATGCCGTTGAAGTGATCCGCATGGGGATGGGTGACGATGATCCGGTCCAGCCTGCGGATACGTTGCCGCCACAGAAACGGCGCCACCAACCGTTCCCCCACGTCGAACCGGCCCGACCGGGAAGCGCCGCAGTCCAGGAGAACCTTGGCCCCGTCTGCAAGGCGCAACAGGATGGCCGTTCCCTGGCCCACGTCGAGATAGGAGATCCTGGTTTCACCGCTCGGCCGGTCCGGCGGCTGGGGGCCGGTGAAGGAAAGGATGAGGGCCAGGGCCAGGACCGCGGGAACAGCCCGCAGGACGCGGGAGCCCTGCCGCAGGAACAGGCAGCAGGTTGCCAGCACGAGGCCATAGAGCAGGACCTCCCCCCAGGTGGGGGTGATGGTCCAGAGACAGCTCCCGGGCAGGGTGCTGGCCAGGCGGGTGGCCAGCAGGGTGGTCCGGATGGCCGGCGCTCCGGCTTGCAGCAGCAGGGCGGCTAGTCCGGGGGCCAGCCAGATCCAGGGGATGGCGAGCAGTCCCAGGGGCAGGGCCCAGAAACAGAGCAGGGGCTCGACAAGGAGGTTCATGAAGGGCCCGAGCAGGGAGACCCGGTTGAAGTGGAGGAGCATGAAGGGCAGGGTGCCGGCCGTGGCGGTCAGGGAGACCAGCAGGGCGGCCAGGACGGCCCGGCCGATCCGTTGGCCGGGAGATTGCCTTCCCTGCCGGAGCAACCGTTGCAGATGGGGATAGAGCAGGGCCAGGGCCAGGACAGCGGAAAAGGAGAGCTGAAACGAGGCCGTGAACAGGGCCAGGGGGTGAAATGCCAGGGTGAAGAGGGCGGCGCAGGCCACCAGGTGGAGCACGGTGTGCTGTCGCCGTACCAGCACGGCGAAAAGAAAGAGAACCGCCATGGTCAGGGCCCGGAGCACCGGAACGTTCATGCCGGCGATGAATCCGTAGAAGAGGAGCACCGGCAGGCTGGCGGCCAGGGCCAGGGCGGGGACATGGGTATGGAGGAGCAGCCAGGTGGAACGTCTCAGCAGGCTGCCGATGGAGGCGGAGAGGAGCAGGCTGAGCAGTCCCATGTGCAGGCCGGATATGGCCAGCAGGTGCATGGTGCCGGTGGCCCTGAACCATTCCTGGACATTTTCGGACAGGCCGCGCCGGCTGCCGATGAGCAGGGCCTGGTAGACGCCGGCGGTTGTCGGATCAAGGTGATCCCGGAGAAAGCGGCCCACCTCCTGCCTGATCTGTTCGGGCAGGTAGCGGAGGGCGGCGATCCGGGAGCGATCATGATCGATGATCCGCAGGATACCGGCCGGTGAGTCGATCCAGCCGCTCACATGGATGCCCTTGCCGGCCATGTGGAGCCGGTAGTCGAAGCCGCCGGGAATCCGGTAGTTGTGTATCCGGCTGAGCATACCCCTCGCCATGAGCAGGTCGCCCGGTTTCAGGTCCGTGATTCTGGCCCTGACCGCGAGGCGGACCAGGCCCGAGGCCTGGACAGGACGGGCCGGTCCTCCGGTATGGGGCAGGATTTCCTCCACGGCCACCACCAGCCTGGACAGGGTGCCGTCGTACTCGATCATTCGGGTCAGGGTGCCGGTAAGGGTGATCTTCTGCCGTTCCCGGACGAGGTGGTAGACGTGATCCGGCCGGCCGGGAGGGCGCAGATGGCGGGTCGTGTGCACGCTGCCGACAAGGAGGAAGATCGGCAGGGTGAGAACCAGGGCGGTCCGGGGAGCGAACCGGTGAAGAACCAGGGCCAGCAGGACCAGGGCGGAGAGCAGCCCGGCCGCCGCGGGAGGGGACGGCACGGCCTGGACCCGGGCCAGAATTGCGCCGGCCATGAAGCTGACACACACCAGGACGAGCAGGTTGTTGGTCAGCCGGGACAGGGCGCTGCAGAGCTTATCCATGGTCGTTCCGGGGCGGCAGCAGCTCGGCAATGGCTTCCAGGTGGCGCTGGACCACGTCGTGGTGGCCGTAGACAGTGGTTGCGGCTGCCCTGGCCATCCGGCGGCTCCGGTCCGGGTCGGTCAGGATGGACAGGGCTTCACGGGCCAGGGTCTCTTTGTTCACCTGGCAGGCGGCGCCTGCCGCGCAGAGCTCTGCGGCGATTTCCGGGAAGTCTTCCATGTGAGGGCCAAAGAGGACCGGCACGCCCCGGGCGGCAGGTTCCAGGGGATTGTGGCCACCTTCCGGAACCAGGCTGCCGCCGACAAAGGCCAGGCAGGCCAGCCCGTAACAGGCGGCCAGCTCGCCGATGGTATCCAGGATGACGACCCGGGGCTCGGCCGCTCCCTGGCCGGTGGAGCGGAGGCGGACGGATCCGCAGGCTCGTTCGGCGAGACGGACGAGTTCCCGGGCGCGGCCGATATCCCTCGGTGCCAGGACCAGCACCAGCCCGGGCACGGTCTGCCGCAGCCGGGAAAATGCCGCCAGGAGTTCGTTCTCTTCGCCGGGATGGGTCGAGCCGCAGACCCAGATGGGGGCGGTATCGGCAATGGACAGGGCTTTTCTGTCGATCCCTGGTGCTGTTTCCCCGGACCGCTGATCGAATTTCAGGTTGCCCAGGATGCGGATCCGGTCGGCGGGTATGCCCAGCCGCTCCATGGCAGCGCCGTTTTCCGCCGCCTGCATGGCCAGGATGGAGAAGGTGGAGAACATGGGGCGGAAAAAGAAGGCGAACCGTTGGTAGCACCTGGCGGACCGTGCCGAGACCCGGCCGTTGACCAGCATGGCTGGTAGTTGCCTGCGGTGGAGCTGCGCCAGCCAGCCGGGCCAGAAGTCGGTCTCAACCAGGATGAAGAGCGAGGGATCGAGCCGGTCGAGAAACCGCTGCACGGCAAAGGGTACGTCCAGGGGACCAAACAGGAGCGCTGTCACATGGGGCCTGACGAGTCGTCGGGCAAGGTCCATGCCGCTCCTGGTGGTCACCGAAAAGATGAGCGCCGCCTCGGGATAGGCCTGCCGCAGTCCCCTGACCAGGGGCAGGGCTGAGGTCACCTCGCCCACGGACAGGGCATGCACCCAGATCACCCTGTCCGCCCGCGGCACAGGCAGCCCGTGTCCGAGCCGCCGTGCCAGCCGGCCCGTTCCCCTGCCGGCAAAGAGCAGCAGGGGGAGGCCGGCCCGGAGAAATATCCCGATCAGGGCGGAAGCAGCGGTGTAGAGGAAGATCGCTATGCGATAGCCGGTCTGGTTTTTCGCCATTCTCGCGTACCGGATCGTTCTGCTCCCGGATTTTTGCAGGAGCGCTGAAAAAAGTCAGGACAACCTGCCCGGAAACAGCTACAGTTGGGTTCCGGCCGGAACAGGGCCACCAGCCTGGCCCCTGCCTGCAGGTATGCGCTTTCTACCAGGATTTTTTTTACCATGAATCTGCTTCTTTTTGCACAAAATGAACTCCGGGGGGACCGGTTGCGGCTCACCGACCGGCGGGCCGCCCATATCCACGATGTCCTCCGGGCCGGCCCGGGCGATACCCTCCGGGTGGGAATGATCGGCGGCAAGGTGGGTACCGGAAAGATCACCGTCCTCGGTCCGGCCATGGTGGAGCTGCAGGTCCGGCTCCATAGCCCGCCGCCTGCCAAGAGCGGCCTGGAGCTCATCCTGGCCCTTCCGCGCCCGGTCATGCTCAGGCGTATTCTCAGGCAGGCCACAGTGCTCGGTGTTTCCGGGTTTCATCTCATCCGCTCCAGGCGGGTGGAGAAGTCCTATTTCCAGACACCGCTCCTGGAGCCGGAAAAGTTGCGCAGTCTGCTCCTGGATGGGCTGAGCCAGGCCATGGATACCGTGCTGCCTCCGGTGCATGTTCATACCCGCTTCCGGCCCTTTGTCGAGGATGTCCTGCCCGGTCTGACAGGCAGCGGCCTGCTGGCCCATCCGGGAGCGGGGGACTCCCTGGTCCGGGCCTGGAACAGGAGGAAAGAGCGGCTCCATGTCCTCCTGGCCGTGGGACCGGAAGGCGGCTGGAACGATTTCGAGGTGGAGGCCTTTGGCCGGGCCGGATTTGTCCCCTTTTCCATGGGGAGCAGGATACTGCACGTGGATACGGCCGTGACAGCGTTGCTGGCGCAGGTTCACCTGCTTCGCGACCTGGAGAGCCGCTGAACGATCTTTTCGCTGAGCACCATCAGTTCCGGGAGACGGAGGAGCCGGAGGCTGAGCCCGTAGAGCAGGGCCCCCACCAGAATGATGAACAGCACGGCAGGGAGCTGGAGAACGATGCCGCCTGCAAGCCAGGGCGCAGCCAGCTGCCGGAGCTGCAGGAGGGCGAAGACCATCAGGCCGGTGGCCAGGCCGATTTTGCCGGTTCCCCTGGCCAGGTGGCCCAGGGGAAAGCCGTCCAGCTTCCGGTACAGGACCGCGCCGAGAAAGAGGCAGTTCAGGCCCATGGTGCAGGAGGTGGACAGGGCGATGGCCCGGTGCTGGAACAGGCCTATGGTCAGGCTGATGATCAGGATGTTCGCCCCCACGGCCAGGAAGGACCCGATGACCGGGTACTTGGTGTTGTCCAGGGCGTAGAATACCGGCACCATCACCTTGACCCCGGCATAGGCGAACAGGCCCAGGGCATAGTACTGGAGCGCCTCGGCCGTGCGCAGGGTGTCTTCCGGAGTGAAGGCGCCGTGCTCGAAGATCAGCCGGATGATGGGAACGGCCAGGAGGATCAGGCCGGCCGTGGCCGGAATGGTCAGGCTGAAGACCATGACCAGCGAGGAGGTAAAGGTATGGCGGAGGCCGTCGAGATCCTTTTTGGCCGCATACCTGGCCAGGACCGGCATGGCGGCGATGGACAGGGCCACCCCGAACACGCCGATGGGCAGCTGGACCATGCGGAAGGCGTAGTTGAGCCAGGAGACCGATCCCTCGGTGCAGGAAGCGGCAAAGTTGGTGTTGACGAAGATGTTGATCTGGGTGGCGGAGAGGCCGATGGTGGCCGGCAGCATCAGGACGAGAATCCGCTTCAGGCCGGGGTCGCGCAGGTTCAGGACCGGTACGAACCTGAAGCCGGTGGCCCGCAGGGTGGGAAGCTGCATGGTGAGCTGGAGCAGGCCGCCCAGCAGGGTTCCCCAGGCCATGCCGGCAATGGCCGGCAATCCCAGGCGGGGAAACAGCAGGGCCAGGGAGGTGCCGCCGATGATGGAGCCCAGGTTGAAGAAGGACGAGGACAGCGCCGGAACAAAGAACTTTCCCCTGGTGTTCAGCATGCCCATGACCACGGCCGACAGGGCCACCAGGACGAGAAAGGGGAACATGATCCGGGTGAGAAGGACGGTCAGCTCGCTCTTTCCTGTCACCAGCCGGAAATCCGGGGCCAGCAGGTCTACGATCCAGGGCGCCAGCCAGAGGCCGGCCAGGGTCAGCAGGCTGAGGAGGAGAGCGATGAAGACGAGCACGTTGGAGGCCAGCCGCCAGGTCGCCTCCCTGCCCCTGTTGGTATCGTAGTCGGAGAAGACGGTCACAAAGGCGGCCGACAGGGCTCCCTCGCCGAAGAGATCGCGGAGCAGGTTGGGGATGCGGAAGGCGACCACGAAGGCGTCATAGGCAAAACCGGCCCCGAACAGGCCGGCAAAGACCTGCTCCCGCACCAGGCCCAGGACCCGGCTGCACATGACGGCGCCGCTCACGGCGCCGGCGGACCGGGCGATCTTTCCTGTCTGGGAGCTTGCCTGACCAGCCATTTGGTTCCCCTGGCGGATGAACTGCGGTTCAGCAGGTTATCGCTTGACTTGACAAGGATAAAGTGAATATAAAGACCTTTGACGAAAATGACCGTCCTCTCGGACAGAGGCTGCATGTTCCGAGACTGGATGGTTACCACAGACGTGGAAAAAGGAAAACCTGTTTTCCGGTAAACCTGTAAGTTCAACCTAAAAAAACCGCGCACCGGAGGTATCAATGCAGGACGTTCAACAGATCAGGAACACAGTCATTCTAGGACACGGCAACAGCGGCAAGACAACGCTTGCAGAGGCCCTTCTCTATACCGGTGGCTCGGTGAAACGGCTGGGTAAGGTGGACAACGGGACCGCTTCCATGGACTTCGAGCCCGAAGAGACCAAGCGCCAGGTTTCCATCAGTGCTGCCTTCAACCACCTCACCTGGAACAAGAAAGAGATTTTCCTGGTCGATACCCCCGGTGACGACAACTTCATCAACGAGACCAAGTTCTGCTGTGCAGTGGCAGACAGCGCCGTCCTCACCGTGGGTGCCGTGCTCGGGGTGCGCAACCAGACCGAGCGGTTCGTGGATTTCGTCACCGGCCGGAACCTGCCCTGTCTGATCTGCATCACCAAGATGGACCGAGAACGGGCCAACTTCCAGAAGACCGTGGACGAGATCAGGGAACAGCTCGACCTGAATCCGGTGGTCCTTTACCTGCCCATCGGGGCGGAAAGTGACTTCCGGGGCGTGGTGGACCTGGTGGCCAACAGGGCCCTGTTCTTCAAGCAGGATGGCAGCGGCAGGGTGGAGGGCGGCGAGATCCCTGCGGAGATGGCCGACGAGGTCGAGGCCCAGCGGGAGGCCCTGATGGAATTCGTGGCCGAGACCGACGACGAGCTGATCGAGCAGTTTCTCGAGGAAGGGGAACTCAGCGACGAGGAACTCCGCTCCGGCCTGGCCAGGGCGGTCAGGGAGGGTGCCATTGCGCCGGTCTGCGCCTGTGCCGCCCTGAACAACCTGGGATCCAGCATCGTCCTGGACTGCATTGCCAACCTCCTGCCGTCGCCCGATCAGCGGCCTGCCATGCTGGGCACGGATCCCAGGAACGGCGAGCTCGTGGAGCGGCGGCCCGTGGCGGACGAGTCCTTTTCGGCCCTGGTCTTCAAGACCATGGCCGACCCCTTTGCCGGCCGGCTGACCATCTTCCGGGTATTTTCCGGCACCCTGGCCGGAGACAGTTTCTACAATGCCAACAAGGAGACCAGCGAGCGGTTCGGCCAGCTTTTTCTCCTGGAAGGCAAGGAACAGAAACCGGTGGACCGGGCGATTCCCGGGATGATCGTGGCCGTGGCCAAACTCAAGGAGACCACCACCGGTGATACCCTCTGCGACCAGAACAATCCCATCGTCTACGAGGCGCCTGAGCCGGTCCACCCGGTCATTTCCTATGCGGTCAGCGCAACCAAGGACGAGGACAAACTCTTTTCCGCCCTGTCGCGGCTGCTGGACGAGGATCTGTCCCTGCGGCTGACCCGCGAGCAGCAGACCCACCAGGTCCTGCTGTCCGGAGTGGGCCAGGTGCACCTGGAAACCGTGCGGGAGAAACTCAAGCGCAAGTTCGGGGTGGACATGGAACTCGACCTGCCCAAGGTGCCTTACCGGGAGACCCTGAAGGGCAAGACCACGGTGCAGGGCAAGCACAAGAAACAGTCCGGCGGCCGGGGCCAGTACGGCGACTGCATCATCGAGATGGAGCCGTTGCCGCGCGGCGAGGGCTTCGAGTTCGTGGACCGGATCGTGGGCGGGGTGATTCCCCAGCAGTACCGGCCGGCCGTGGAAAAGGGAATCATCGAGGCCATGGAAAAGGGTGTTTTGGCCGGGTACCCCTTCGTCGACCTCAAGGTTACCTTGATAGATGGGTCGTATCATACTGTTGATTCGTCTGAAATGGCTTTCAAGATTGCCGGCTCCCTGGCGTTCAAGAAGGGTGCCCTGGAGGCCAATCCCATCCTGCTCGAGCCGATCATGGAGATGGAGATCCGGGTGGACAAGGAGCATGTCGGCGATGTCATGGGCGACCTGAACAGCCGGAGAGGCAAGGTCCTGGGCATGGACTCCACGGAAAAATACGAGATCGTCAATGCCCACGTGCCCCAGTCCGAAATCCTGCTCTATGCCCCTGACCTGACGTCCATGACCGGCGGCCGGGGCACCTTCAGGGTCAAGTTCTCCCACTACGAGGAGGTGCCTGCCCACCTGGCCGAAAAGATCATCGCCGAGAGCAAGGCCAACGGATGAGCGAAGAAGAACGGCCAATTTACTCCTTTGGTGTTCTTACCCTCAGTGACAAGGGTGCCCGGGGAGAGCGGGAGGATACCAGCGGTCCCATGCTGCAGGAGCTGCTCAGGGAGGCGGGTTTCAGCCTGGCAGCCTACGCGGTGATCCCTGACCAGCCGCATCTCATCGAAGACACCCTGAAGGCCTGGGTGGATGTGGAAGGAATCGACCTGATCGTCACCACCGGCGGCACCGGTGTGGCACCAACCGATCATACGCCCGAGGCGACCCGCAGGGTGGTGGACCGGGAGGTGCCGGGCCTCAGCGAGGCCATGCGCCAGGCCAGTCTGGCCAAGACCCCCCAGGCCGTCTGGTCGCGGGGGGTGGCCGGAATCAGGGGCCGCTCCCTGATCATCAACCTGCCCGGCAGCCGCAGGGCAGCCCTGGAAAACATCAGCGCCGTGCTGCCTGCCCTGGAGCATGGGCTCTATAAGCTGAAAGGGGGAACAGCCGACTGCGGCCGCGAGTGAGAGACCTCCGCGCAGCCGCTGTCCCGGCTGCGCCGTTGTTGCCCGGGAAACGAAAAGCGATCCGTTATACGTTTCTTACTTCTTCATCTGCACGGTATGCACGCCCTGGCGGGCCTTCTTGACCTCGCCGATGAGAAAGGGCTCTTCGCCCAGGGCGCTGAACTGCAGCATGATGTCCTCCACGTCGCGTTCGTCCACGATGATCATCATGCCGATGCCCATGTTGAAGGTCCGGTACATCTCCCTGGCCGAGATCCTGCCCTTTTCTTCCAGGTAGCTGAATATCGGCGGCACCGGCCAGGTCGTGGTGTCGATCTCCACCCGGCACCCCTTGGGGAGAATACGGGGAATGTTGTCGTAGAATCCGCCGCCGGTGTTATGGATGAGCCCGTTCACCTTGTAGCGTCGCAGCACGGTCAGGGTGCTGCCCACATAGATGCGGGTCGGTCTGAGCAGTTCCTCTCCCACGGTGCAACCCAGTTCCTCGATGTGATCGTCCACTGTATGCCCCAGTTCCTCGAAAAAGATCTTCCGGACCAGGGAGTAGCCGTTGGAATGGAGTCCCGAGGAGGCCAGGCCGATGATCCTGTTGCCCACCCGGATATCGCTGCCGTCGATCAGGTTGTTCCGTTCGGCGATACCGATGACGAAACCGGCCAGGTCATAGTCGCCGGGCCGGTAGAGCCCGGGCATTTCGGCAGTTTCGCCGCCGATCAGGGCACAGCTTGCCATCTTGCACCCGGTGGCGATCCCTTTGACCACGTCGGTGGCCACCTCGAGATCAAGGTTGGCGGTGGCAAAATAATCAAGAAAAAAGAGAGGCTTGGCGCCGCTGACGATGACATCGTTGACGCACATGGCCACCAGGTCGATACCGATGGTGTCGTGGCGGTCGCAGAGCTTTGCCACAGCCAGCTTGGTTCCCACGCCATCGGTGGAGGCCAGGAGCACCGGATCGCTGTAACCGGAGTTGCCGATGGCGAACATCCCGGAAAAACCTCCGATCCCGGTCAGTACACCCCGGGTGTGCGTCTCGGCCACCAGCCCTTTGATACGGTCGACAAAGGCGTTGCCCTTGTCGATGTCCACACCTGCCTCGCTGTAACGGAATGAGTCGGTCATTATCGAGAATGTTTGTGTGTTGAGAGATAATCCTGGCAGCCTGGATACACCAATGAAGCGGAACTGCTGGGACAAAAAGTTCTTGTAAAATTGTCTGTCGCTTGATCAGATACTTATATTACTGCTTTCCAAAATGGTTTGTCAATAAGTTTATAGGATGATTCTCGCTGGAATATCAATGGGAAACGGCTGAAATTCCATGAAACTTCTTATCACCCTGATCGGTCTGGTTTTTATCCTGGAAGGGCTGCCCTATGTGGCCTCGCCCGAGGCCATGCAGCGCTGGCTGCGGCAGTTGACGGCCATGCGTCCGGAACAGCTCAGGATCATGGGTATTATCGCCATGGCCATTGGTTTTTTTCTCTGCTATCTCGGCCAGAAGAGCGGTCTGTTCGGTTGAGCGCCGTGTTTTCTTGCATTGACAATTCTGTAAAAAATTAGTTATCATTATATATTTATCGTCATGTGATCAGGCTGTAGAAACGTCCGGCATTCTCCAGGGAGAGGCTCATATGGAAAAGACTCCAAGACGCGAGATGATAGGCCTGGAGGGGAAGGTACTCCTGGACACCCTGAGACGGCTCCACCGTCGGGGCGCTGCCGGCAACATCAAAAAGCTGATTCTCAAGACCCATCCAGCCGACCTGGCCTGGGTGTTCCGCGGTCTGTCCCCGGTCGAGCAGAAAAATATCTTCGAGATCATCGCCGGCACCGATCTGGTGGCCGATTTCCTCAGCGAGCTGGACGAGTCCATCATGGTGGACCTGGTGGCCGAACTGCCTGCCCAGTTCATGGCCGACGTGGTCACCAGAATGGCCTCGGACGATGCTGCCGATCTCCTCGAGGCCCTGCCCGAGGAGGTGGCGGTGAATATCCGCACCCACATGGAGCGGGCCGACCGGGACGAGGTGGAAGAACTGCTCAAGTATGATCCCGAGACCGCGGGCGGTATCATGTCGCCCGATTTCATGTACCTGGACGAGAACCTCACGGTGGAGGAGGCCATCAAAAAGGTGCAGAAACGGAGCGAGGAAAAGGAGATGGTCTTCTATCTCTATATCACCCATGGCGACGGCCAGCTGGTGGGAGTGCTTTCCCTGCGGGAACTGATTCTCCACTCCATGCACCGCAAGCTGAAGAATATCATGAACACCAACGTCATCACGGTGACCACGGACACGGACCAGGAAGAGGTGGCCCACGTGGTCTCCCAGTACAACCTGCTCGCCGTGCCGGTCGTGGATGCCACCCACAAGCTGGTGGGTATCGTCACCGTGGACGATGTCATCGATGTCATCCGGGAGGAGGCCACCGAGGATTTCCTGCAGATGGCCGGTGCAGGCAAGGACCAGGAGATCCTTCTCAAACCGCTGCACCAGAAGATCGCCCTCCGGGCCCCTTGGCTCTTTGCCTCCTGGATCGGCGGCGTCACGGCCATGCTGGTCATCGATTTCTTTTCCGCCGAGCTGGAGCAGGTCCTGGCCCTTGCCTCGTTCATCCCCATCATTGCCGGCATGGGTGGCAACATCGCCACCCAGTCCTCCACCATCGTGGTGCGGGGTCTGGCCACCGGCCGGGTCAACATGTTCCATTTTCTGCAGCTGGTCGGCAAGGAGTTCGTGGTCGGTATTGTCCTGGGAACCTTTTTCGGCGCCTTGCTGGGGATACTGGCCACCTTCCAGTACACCACGCCGGCCCGTCTCGGCCTGGTGGTGGGCTTCTCGGTCTTCGTGGTCATGTCCATGGCCGCCACCGTGGGCACCCTGGTTCCCATCATCCTCAAACGGCTCAACATCGACGCGGCCATCGCCACGGGGCCGTTTATCACCACCTCCATCGACGTCCTGGGGGTTTCGCTGTTCTTCCTGGTCGCCAAACTCTTGCTCAACCTGTAGGAGCTGCCGATGTCCATGAATAGATCCCCCTTCCGGGGGGGACGGTCCGTCTTCCTTGCTGGCCTTGTTGTGGCCGTGCTCTGGATTCTCTACCAGACCTTTCAGCCCGGCCTGCTCGATCCGGATGCCCGGCCCAGGGTGGTGACCGCCCGCGGTTCCCTGGCCGAAGACGAGAAGAATACCATTGAAATTTTCCGCCAGGCCTCGCCGTCGGTGGTCTACATCACCAGTATCGAAGTGCGGCGCAACCTGTTCAGCCTCAATGTGTACGAGATCCCCAAGGGGACCGGCTCCGGTTTCGTCTGGGACAAGAAGGGACGGATCGTGACCAATTTCCATGTTATTTCCGATGCCAGCCGCATCGAGGTCACCCTGGCCGATCATACCACCTGGAAGGGGGTCCTGGTGGGGGCGGCACCGGACAGGGACCTGGCCGTGCTGCAGATCTCGGCTCCCCGCTCCAAGCTCCATCCCATCATCATCGGCGATTCCGACAACCTGCTGGTGGGCCAGAAGGTCTTTGCCATCGGCAATCCCTTCGGCCTGGACCAGACCCTGACAACCGGGGTTGTCAGCGCCCTTGGCCGGGAGATCACCTCGGTCACCGGCCGCACCATCCATGACGTGATCCAGACCGATGCAGCCATCAATCCCGGCAACTCCGGCGGTCCGCTTCTGGACAGCGCCTGCCGGCTCATCGGAGTCAACACCGCCATCTACAGTCCCTCCGGGGCAAGCTCGGGGATCGGTTTTGCCGTCCCGGTCCGGGAGGTCAACCAGGTGGTCCCACAGATCATCCGCCACGGCCGGGTGATCCGGCCCGGCCTGGGCGTGACCCTGGCCAACAAGCGGTTGACCAGGGATCTGGACCTGCCCGGTGTGCTGATCCTTACCGTCCAGCCTGGTTCCTCGGCGGAAAAGGCCGGTCTGCGCGGTACCCGGCAGGTGCCCGGCGGCCTGGTCCTCGGCGATGTCATCCTGGCTGTCAATGGCCAACGGGTGGAGGACTACAATTCTCTCCGGGATGAACTGGAGAAATACCAGGTGGGCGACACCGTCACCCTCACCCTTCTCCGCGACAGCGGCGAAACCGAGGTCGAGGTGACCCTGGAGGCCATGGAGTGAACCGTTCCGGCATGCCGGCCTAGACAGCCCCGGTGTTCCGCCTGGCCGCTGCAGGTCAGTCGATCAGCAGATGCAGCCACGGCGGAATCGGCGATCCGGTCCTGGTGCCGGTGTCGCTGTCCGGAGGATCACCGGTGTTGTCCGACAGGTCGGTCTCGTTGGTCTCCCAGGTGTCGATGGGCAGGTCATAGTGCTGTATGGTGGTGTTGAGCCTGATCCAGTACCTCCTGTCGCTGTCCTTTTCCAGGATCAGCACCACGCCTGGCCGCTTGCCGGTCTGCAGGCCGTAATACAGCGCCTGGCCGATGGATTCCGCCCACTTGCTGCCAAAGTCGAATTCAATGGCATGGGTGTCGGTGACGCAGTCGCACCGGGTGTTGTCCGCAAGCACCACCTCCATCCTGCCGTTATGGGCTTCGCACCACCGTTCCTGGTACCACCGTTCGGGATGGAGATGTGCTGCCTGGCCTGGTACAGCGGTCAGCAGGAAAAAGAGCGACAGGATGGGAAACCGGGTATGCATCGATGGAGCTGATCCGTCCCGTCCGGAACCGGCCGGAGACGGTCTTTGCCTTTTTCGTCCTTGGATTGTCGTTCCCGCCGTTGGGAGGTGGTGTCCGGAATGCCTGCCGTGGCAAGGCGGGAGGCGGAGAGCCTGGCCGGCAGTTGTCGGCTGCCCTGCACCGTAGCCTGTCTGCCCGGTCCCGGCGCTGTATGCGACACAGCCCTGTCCCGGAACTCCAGGGTGGCGACAGAGGGTTCGCCGGGTTCGCTAGCGAGCGAAACCCCGGTAATTTCACGGCACCCTAATCTCCAGTGCTTGGAAAGTAAAGAATTTTTTTGTCAGGACGCGGCCGTTGGCCCAAGAGGGAAACGCCCTTGTCGGCGCTGGTCGTTGTGGCGCAGCGGTCCCGGTTGGCAGCAGGAAGAGGAAAAAAATGCCCTGGCAGGATAAGGAGGGGAAAACCTGCCAGGGCCGGGTGCAGTGGAACTGTTGGCTCGTATTTCAGGTGGTGTTGTCGGTCATGGTCTTTTGTCGGGATCGTGTCTGTTTCTTGCCGTTTACCAGGAAGGCCCCATGTGATGGGACATGCCGCCTCCAGGGCCGGGAACGCGGTTTCCGCAGGGATGGCCGCCCCTGGCCGCAAACATCGTTCCCCGCGGCGGCAACCCGGCCTCCCGGGCCCTGCCGCGAAGCTGCTCCCGGAGGTCGAAGAGTTCAGCGGCCAGCCGGGCTATCGCCTCGGTGTCCGGATTGTCCTGCTGCATGAGGGCGCGCATGGTGGCCCGTTTGACCGCCATGTCCCGGCGAAGCTCGACCGTATCGGCAAGGAAAGCGTCTCTGGCCTCCGGCTGCATCATGGTCTGCTGCTGGGTAGGGGTGTTTTCCTCTCCTGGCCGTTCGTCGGCGACCACCGGCAGGGAGGCGGCCCCCAGAACAAGCATGGCGGCGATCAGGGTTGGACCGGTCCGGCGAATGATCTTTCTCGTTGTCATCGTGCTCCTCCTGGGTCGTGGGGTTGGCTTTGTTTTTTTCTGTAGCCAATAACGTGCCAGAAAAACTATTTTTTTCAAAACTTGCTGAAAATACAAGATGTAAAGTGGTATGTTCCAGCCAAAACAGGTGACCGGGAGACCATTGCCGGCCCCGGGGGGTGGATAAAAAGTAGTCAGTCCCTGCGCACCGGGTGGGTAATTTTTTCCCAGTACGTCAAGATCAGCCCACCATGGAATCCAGCCGGTCCACTGCCCCGGCCAGATCGTCAAGGAACTCTGCGGCCGTGTCGTAGAAGACCGTGGTGGCCGTGGAAAAGTGGAGAAAGATGTTGTTGAGTTCCGTCGGGATATAGGGAAAGAGCTTCTGCAGGTTTACCACCCTGTTCCGGGAGAGCAGGGCATAGTCCCCGGGTTCCAGGCGCTGGAGGGTTTCCTCGCCCAGGTTGGGATCGTTCAGGATCTCCCTGGGATGGTAGTTGCCGCGGGCGGTCAGGTACATGAGGAGGTTGCCCAGTTCGTAGATGTCCAGGGCAAAGGGCCGTTCCGGCATGTAGAAGTCATAGTCGAAATCGATCCAGCGAAACAGCCCGGATCCCCGTTCCACCAGGATATGGTCCCGCCGGATGTCGCCGTGGCGGAAACCGTGGCGGTGCAGGAAGTCGATGGCCGCCACGCAGTCAAGGAACTGGCGCAGGATGGCGGGCAGCTCCCGGAAGAAGTATTCCCGATGGGGAAGGTTGCTGCGGTGGATATACTTGTCCAGGCGACTGCCGCCGATGATCTCCAGGATGCGGACCAGGTTGCCGGCCTCGTCGAGCACGGCCTCGCCCTGCATGAAATGGGGATGATCCCGGACCAGCTCGAGGATCCTGGCCTCTTTTTCCGGGTTGCGGTAACAGGGAATGGTGAAGGAACCCAGGGTGATGTCGAAGGTCTCGTGGAAGACGAGCTTGAGTATCCGCTTTTCGCCGCTGGCCAGGTCCTCCACCCTGGGCACCCAGGGTTTGATCTGCTCGTCCACCCCGAAACGTCCCTCCCGGGTGTAGCCGGTGACCAGGAAATAGCGGCCATCCACCAGGATGATGTCCCCGTAGTCGATGGCCGTGAAATCCGTGGTGTCGGTGAAGACCCGGGAGGGACGACGCAGGCTGCGCCGCACCCGGTGACGTCGCAGGGCGGTGCTGATCCCGGTGGGCAGGATGTCGGCGGACTCGTAGCCGCTCATCCCACCACCCACACGGTGAAGTCTCTGCTCTGGTGGATCAGGGCGCTGGAAATGGAGCCAAAGAGGAATTCCTCTGCCTTGGAGACTCCACGTTTGCCCACCACCACGGTGCCGGCCTTCTCCTCGGCCTGCACGGCCATGATGGTCTGGCTGATGGTCTGCTGCTCGGCCAGCCGGCTCCGGGTCCGGATGGCCTCGGCCGGAACGCCCCGCCCGGCAAGCAGACCGGTGGCCTCCCGGAATATTCGCTCTGCCCTGGCATCGTTCTCCTGCCGGTATTGATCCAGCGTCCTGCCCTGGCGGTAGTAATCGGGCGGCGGTTCCGGATAGATGTGCAGCAGGCAGATCCTGACCCCCTGGAGGTTGGCTACGATGTCGGCGGTGTACTGGACCGCCTTTCTGGAGGTGGGGGTGTCGTCCACGGCCAGGAGCATGTTCTTCCAGTCATGCATGGCGACCTCCCCCGGAAGAACCGGCCCTGCTTTTCTTTTCGGTCAGCCTGACCAGCTCCACCATGGTCTGCTGGGTGGGCGTGGCGATCCCGACCTGGTCGCCGAACCTGGCCAGGGCCCCGCACTGGGCGTCGATCTCGGTCCGTTTTCCCTCCAGGATGTCCTGGAGCATGGAAGAGAGCGTGGTGCCGGTCCGGCGGCAGGCATCGAAGAGGAGCTGGTAGAGGTCATGGTAGACCAGGTCGATGGCCATGGCCTCGGCCACCAGCCTTCCCTCGTCGATGAGCCGCTTGAGCAGGGTGACGGATTCCATGTTGTCCAGCAGCTCACCGTTGCGCACCCGGAGGATGGCGGTCACCGCATTGATGGCCGAATAGACGATCACCTTGCACCAGAGGCGGCCGATGATCCGCTGCACCACCCTGCATTCGAGACCGCAGCCGTCGAACAGGTCGGCGATCTCCCTGACCCGTTCGCTGGTACGGCCGTCCAGTTCACCCAGGTAGGTCCTGCCGTGGCCGCCGTGGCGGACAGTTCCGGGGTCGAGGGCCGTGGCCGCCATGAAGGTGAAACCACCGATGAGGTGCCGCCGGGGGACGATGCGGTCCAGCAGGTCGATATGGGCCAGCCCGGTCTGCAGGCTGATCAGCGGCGAATTCTCGTCGACGAGGTGGGCGGCCGACCTGACGGCGGCCAGGGTGTCGAAGGACTTGACCGCCAGGATGACCAGGTCGCAGCCGCTGATTTCCGAGGCATGGGTAACAGCCTGAGCCGGGACCCTGACCACGCTGTCCGGGTCCCTGCTGTCCGCCTCCAGAAAGCCGATACCCTGGCTGTTGATGGCCTGCACCACCTCCCTCCTGGGTTCCACCAGGACAACATCCTGGCCCGCCCTGGCCAGGTAGACACCGAAGAGCCTGCCGATCGCTCCGGCGCCGAGTATGACGATCTTCATGGATTGCTCCTCCCTGGTCTGCCGGCGGGGCCGTGTCACGGCCTGCCGCCTGATCCGTTATCATCAGGATAAGCATGAATGTCCGGCCTGTTAAGGGTGGAAGCGGACTTTTTCCAGGATAAAGAGCATGCCCTCTATCCAGCCGCTGCCCTCCTTGCGGATCCCCTGGGTCCGGGCGGCGGAGACAGTGAACCCGTGAGCTGCGGCCAGATCGCGGAGGTAGGAGGAGTTGTGGGCGTAACGGCCGGAGTTGCGGAGGACATAGCAGGAGGTGTCATCTCCGGCCAGCTCGATGGAACAGAGAAAGAACCCCTGGCCGGGGATCCGTCGCTCCAGCAGCGAGAACAGCGGTGCCAGGTCACCGCTATAGATGAGCACATCGCTGGCCAGGACCAGGTCGAACCGTTGCCCTGTGGTGCCGAGAAAGTCGCAGATTTCCCGGCAGTGCAGCTCGTCATAGAGTTGTTTTTTTCCTGCCTCTTCCAGCATGGCCGGCGAGAGG
>Ga0256914_1001093_pt1 | contig 25723 bp, 35 predicted proteins | sample HulkmetaG_FD_191571 | JGI IMG/M metagenome (GOLD analysis project Ga0256914, IMG submission 191571) | Hydrothermal chimney microbial communities from Main Endeavour vent field at the Juan de Fuca Ridge, Pacific Ocean - Hulk | ecosystem: Environmental > Aquatic > Marine > Hydrothermal vents ... | reverse complement strand
TCCTTTTGATTTAATTTTTGATCTGCTTTTGAAGCACATCAATATGTACATCAAGATCAAATTGATTGTTTCGTTTGAGACGAAGTATCTCCTTGTCAAAACGCTCCTCTACATCACTGAGAAGTTGGGTGAGTCGCTCTTTTGTTTCGGGTTTGATCTCCTCTTCTAAGAGATCCGTATAGGATTTGGTTACCTTTTTGATCCCATCAATATAGACGATGATAAACTTTCGTGCTACGCGTAGATCTTTGGGATCTTGTTCGATATTACTAAGTATCTCATAGGCTTTATTGACTGCGATATGCAATTTATTTTTTAGGTTTTGATCTTGGATTAGGACAATATCATTTTCTATGCTAGAGAGTTTGGCACGAGACTCTGCTAGGGTTTGGATGACAAACTCCGCAGAGATATCGCCAACATTCTCTAACTTATCTACTTTGGGATCAAATCCATAGTAGAGAAAATAGCCTGTAGAGGAGATAAGAGCCAAAAAGAGTCCCACTATAGGAGTCTCTCCTCCTGCAATCCAAGCCGTATAGAGTGTTGATACTCCCAATAGTATACCTGCCATAAATTTAAAAGGTGTTTTGGGAGCTTTGGTGAGTAGTGTGGTATGGTAAGCGTGCTCATTTTTAAGTCCAATACGGTTGAGTCTAGCCGTAACAAAGAAGAGACCAAAAGCAATGCTGTTTAAAATAAAAGCTTCAATATCTTTTGCCAATAAGGCTAGGATAATAGAGAGGAAAAGTGGAGCAAGAAAGAGATAGAGAAAATTTCCACGAGAAGTTGTAAATAGACTTTGTTTTTTAGGATCAAAAGGATTGTATCGTTTTGCTTTACTCATCAACTCATCCTAAAAGTTTGCCCAAAGGATACCAAACAGTAACTCCTGCTGAGAGGAGAATAAATAGAAAACCAAATAGTTTTTGCATTATATTTCCTTGATTTTTTCTGTTTAATTTTATCATAACTATCTAAAGAGTCTACTATGTCTCTTTAAAAAAAAAGTAATATGATAAAATATTGAAAAAATTATGCAAAGGTTGATTGATGAAATTAGATGAGTTACACGATATTATTAGAGGAGAAGTGGGTGTGCTTTTGTACTTTTCAGGAGAGAACTGCAATGTCTGCCATGCTCTTCGTCCCAAATTCAAGGAGGCATTTGATACCCATCTTCCTCAACTTAGACAGATCTATCTGGATGCACATAAAAACCCTGAGATATCAGCATATTTTCAAGTCTTTTCTGTGCCTACCATGATTGTTTTTCTGGATGGGCGTGAGTTTGCTAGAGAGGGAAGAGCAGTTAGTATCTATAAGCTTATCGAACAACTCAAACGACCCTATGAGATAATGGTTAGTTAATATTGTTTTTTTATTTAAAAAATAAATTTTAATTTATTTTAAAGTCTCAAAGCATCTTTTGCTCTCACTAGATACCATGGCACAAGTGGGGAAGAGGAGTTATAAGATTAAATCTCAAGAGGTCAATGTGCGTTTGGCAATTTCCCTTTAGGGAGGAGTTATGGTTTCAATGAGAACTTACCAATCTCCTCAAGAAATGTTGTAGCATAAGAGCCTTTTGGGAGACAAAACTCTATGGTTAAGGTCTCCTCCTCTTTTTGATAATCAAACATCAAATCTTTTGGAAAAATCCATGCGTATCGTCGCTCTCCCTTAAGAGAGTAGAGTTCATAATCGTCAAAAGACTCCTCAAGATAGTAGGCATCTGCAATAGAACGTTTCACTTGTGAGCCACAGAGTAGTCCTGTTGGTGATACCTTTTGATTGATAAACTCTTGGCAACTCTCTTTAAACTCTCTTAAAAAATAGGATTTACCATAAGGATAGTGTCGTATATCATCACCAATAAAGAGTTTGAAAAATTGAGGTTGAGTAGACAAAGATTCAACCAATCCCTTGGGATAAGCAAGTTTTTTACAGGCTCTCTCCTCACTATTTTCGGTAATAATTTTTGAAATCTCTATACGTTTAGATAACCATTGGTTAAAAAGGTAACTCTGATAAGCAGAGACAAGAAGTCTCTCTTTTGCCCCTTTGAGTTTTTTGCCTGAGTGGGCAATCTCTTTGCCTTGGAGATAGCTTTTGCTATCCTCTCCAAATCGTTGGTATCCATAGTAGTTTGGAATCCCTCTTTTAACCATTTTGTTGGCAACTTTCTCAATCTCTTTTTTTGCTTTGGGGGTTACTTTATTAAGAATAATAGAGAACTTATTGCCTTTAAGTTGACCTATTTTTATAGGAAATTTACTATATGTTTTTTCTAATATCTCTATCTTTTCTGTAGTAAGATTTTTGATAATCTCTTTTTCATACTGCTTAGGAAGTGATATATATTGAATGGTGGTGGCATTTTTGTCTTTTAGTCCTGCATAGCCTATATTACGTTGTTCTATATTTGAAGCTTTAGCAAGGACAGTAATGAGCTTAAATGTACTCATATCCTTTTTTTTGATTTTAAGGATAAGGTATGGTCCTTTATTAGAAAATTTATAAAGAGGGATCTCCTCCACATAAAAGCGATCAATGCTTTGAGTAAAATCAAAATAGATAGAGGAGTGGTTATATGCGTATGTTTTTTTCATAATATGATTATAACATAAGTTCTGTTGTATGGGCAGAAGTTGCCCATATAATTTTATCGACTATCGCTATTGTGACTAACCTTTAGGTAGTATGATAAACCAAAAATTAGTGCTGTTACTCCCATAATTAGATAGACAGCAAAAATAAGCTGACTTGGATCATTGAGGGCAAATTTGAAGACCAACATCAGTGATTCAATTGAGAGTGCAATAATGATTGATCCAAGAAATCGCACCATGGTTTGATGAGTATCTCCCTCTCCATGCTTCTCTTTGCCTAGTACCTCCTCTTCAAAAATTGCTTTGACCAAATCGACAATAGCCAAGGAGAGGGTTAATAAGATAGTGGATTTGAACATATCATTAATCTCAACTTTGTGAAAATCAATACCATGTCCAATAAATCCAGTTACCCCTTTGAAAAAGAGTAACATCGCCACAAAAAATAGAGCAGCAGAGAAGACACTGTAGACAATTTTGCTACTATCTCCAAAGAGAGAGTCTACTGAGCTAGGAAGTAGCATTCTAAGTAGATTTTTGAGCGTAATATCAACACAAATAATAGTTAACAGATTATTTTCTATATCATAAATTGGAAAACTGGCAGTTACTATTAACTCTCGCTTATTTAGTGAAGGGTAGGGATCTGAGATCTCGCAACGATGCTCTTTGATAGTATTATAAAAGTAGCTTCGTGTGCTACGATCTTTTCCTCTATTTATACCATTTAGGTTGCTATGCTGAGAGATATTTTCAGTAATCTGTATACCATTACTATCTATAGCATAGATTACCTCACTCTTTGGAATGGCTTGTTTAAGCATCTTCAAATTAGAGAGAAGCTTATCTAAACTTTCACTATAATAAGTATGAGCAATATTACTACTCATAATATAACAGAGGTAGGTTCGAGCTTTCTCTTTGATCTGTTGAAACTCTTTGATCTCTTTAATGAGCAATGATTCTCCTTATTATTTAATTTTTTTAGTAAAATACTTAAAAATAGCTTTATTGCACTTGAAACCCTAATAAATATCGTAACTATTCATCCTCACCAATAACAGAGGGAGATAACTTCCCAAACTGAGAAAAGGCATTTTTTTCTGAGGATATGCCTATTTTTTCAACCATTTAAAGTGTTACAAAAGGTTACTGTTGTATAATATAGTTACACTTTTAAATTTAGGGAGAGTTTTTGCAAGATACTACACTGATACTCTTGGGGGCAGGGAGTGCATCTCGCTTTAAGTTGGCACCAAAAAAGCAATGGCTATGGAGTAATGATCGACCAATTTGGCTTAAGGTTGCTGATGATTTTCAATCGCTTTACTCTTTTCAAGATACGATTATTGTATCATCTTTGGATGATATAGAGAGTATGTCGAAGTTTGCCAATTACACCTTTGTGGTAGGAGGAGACTCACGTCAAGCTTCACTCAAAAATGCACTTAAAGATGTCACAACTCCGTTTGTTTTGGTCTCTGATATTGCTCGATGTTGTCTTGATGAGGCGATGATCAAGCGTATACTCTTAGCAAAAAAGAACAGAAGTTGTGTCGTTCCTACGCTCCCAGTAGTCGATAGACTCTATTTTGAGAATGCACCTATCGATCGCGAATTGACAAAAATCATCCAAACACCCCAACTCTCTTGTACCCAAACCCTCAAAGAGGCACTTGATACCAAGAGAGAGTTTGGTGATGATAGCTCTGCCATTGCCTCTCAAGGGGGAGAGATTATCTTCGTGGAGGGATCAACCAAAGCCCATAAACTTACCACCATAGAGGATCTCTCCAAACTCCCCTGCTTAGAAGCACCTTCTCCTAGAGCATTGATGGGATTTGGAATCGATATTCACCCCTTTGAGGAGGGCAAACCGATGATGCTTTGTGGGGTAGAGATCGATGCGCCTTTTGGCTTCAAAGCACACAGTGATGGCGATGTTGCTATTCATGCCATTATCGATGCTCTCTTGGGGGCTGCTGGATTAGGAGATATTGGTGAGTTTTATCCCGATACCTCAAGCAGATACAAAGATGCCAACTCCTCTCTACTTTTGGAAGATACTATTACACGACTCTCAAGTCTGGGCTATACTTTGGGCAATATAGATCTAACCATCATTGCTCAAACACCAAAGCTCTTAAATTACAAAAAGGACATGCGATTTAACCTTGCGTCTCTGCTTCATCTTCCTCCTTATCGTGTCAATATCAAAGCAACCACGGCTGAGAAGTTAGGATGGATCGGACGCAAAGAGGGGGTAGCTGTTGAAGCTGTCGCAACACTATACTATTACGACTGGACACAACAATGAAGATAACTATTATTGAAAATGAGCTATATTTGGCTCAAAGTATCTCAACTAAGCTCAATCAATCAGGATATGAAACAGAAGTATTCTCATCGATTAAAGAGGCAATGGCATCAAGCACAGGAGATGCCTATCTCCTATCAACCAATCTACCAGGGCAGAACTTCAATCCTCTCATTACCAAATATAAAGAGAAGATTATTATCCTAATGGTAAGTTATATCAATAATGATACTGTTGCCGCACCACTCAAACTTGGAGCCAATGACTATATTGTTAAGCCCTTTATGATTGAGGAGCTTAGGCGAAAGATTGAGCATTACAAAGAGTACCAAACACTCAAAAAATATAAAAGTCTCTATAAAGAGTACAGCGAGTACCTACTCAATGATATTAACGTCTCAAAAGAGATAGAAAAAGTTACGCCTCCTATTGTGATCTTTACCAACTATATCAAGTTGGTAGACAAATTAGCATTTGAGTATGCCAAACAAAATGATCGTGTCTTGGTCTTTATCCCTCTGGCAATGAGAAACTGGAGAGAGAAGATAGAGGGTGCCAATAAAAAACATGTACTCTATATTTCAGAGCTTCAAACCCTCAAAAAATCAGAGAGAGATCAACTCTTTGAACTACTTAAAGATCGAAACTTTATCATCTCTACTACTACTGAGATAGCGACTCCTTATACTACCATAGAGATTAATACCGACAATAAGCTCTATGACCAAAATGAGATTTTGACCATTGATGATTATGTAAAGTTTATTGTCAATAGCTTTCAGTATCAATTCCCCGATACAGAACTCTCCAAAAAACTAGGGATCTCACGAAAAAGTTTATGGGAAAAAAGGAAAAAGTATGGCATTTTCAAGAAAAAATAAGCAACTCTTTATAGATGCTGAAGCACTATCAACCCTAGCACTGGTGCAAGAGGGATTAATCTCCCCTGTTGATAAACTAATGAACGAAGCAGAAGCAAAAGAGGTCAATAAGACCAAAATGTACAAGGGAGTTCCTTACCCTTTTGCCTTTATCCTCGCCCCTAGTGGCAAAAGAAATGAAGCCTGTTTACGCTCTCTTAAAAAAGGAGAGATAGTTGAGTTGGTTACGGACAATAAAGTGGTTGGAGAACTGACTGTAGAGTCTACCTATGAGATCGATCCCAAACAGCGATTGCAGTGTATCTATGGAACATCTGACCCCTCTCACCCTGGTGTACGTAACACCATTAATCGTCTAGGGAAAATTGCTGTAAGTGGAGATTACCATGTTAGATATCCACTCATATCAAGCTATCTCAAAAAGGTCAAAGAGAGTATCAAAGAGCAGAATGCCAAAAATGTCTCAGCACTGATTTTGGCTGCCAACCCGCTTAATCGTGCACATGAACGAATGATCCGTCAAGCCCTAGAACAGTCAGATATGTTGATACTCTTTTTGCTTAAACCATTTAACAACTATGGATTGCGATTTGACATACGCTATGAGGCAGTTATGAGCTTTATTGATCACTTCTTCCCTCCCAATAAGGTTATTGTCGTGCCACTAGAGAACTCCTATATCTTTGCTGGATACAATGAGTTGGTACTCGATGCACTTGTTGCTAAAAACTATGGGTGCAACCGCTTAGTGATTGGGAAAAACCATGCAAGATTGGGACTCTTTTATGATAAGGATAGGCTCAACTCTATCTTCGATGCCACCAAAGGGATCAAAATAGAGATAACCACCACTGAGCAGTATGTCTACTGTAATCGATGTCGAACCCTAGTAAGCACCACTACTTGTCCTCATGGTCAACACCACCATATCCACTATCACTCTGCCTCAATCCTGCAACTCATCAATGTAGGGATGATGCCCCCAAGTGTCCTCGTACGGCGTGAGGTCTCAGCCAATATCCTAAGCACCCTCTACCCCAATCGATTTAAAAACCTACAAGAGATCTATGACGCTCTTATGCCCAATGATGGTCTCATGGAGGAGCATAGTGAAGAGGATTTCTATGTCAAACTAATGGGTCTCTATCAGACCACCTCATTAACTTAAGAGAGAGAAGATGAACGCAAATAGACTTTTTATTACCTTTTTTGGTGCAGGACTTAGCCCCAAAGCCCCAGGAACTGTCGGTAGCTTGGCCGCTTTGATTGTGGGTGTGGGGATCTTAACATTTCTGCCTATGCAGACGCTTTTTATGCTTACCTTGGCTATCTCTGTGATTGCTATTTTTGAGATCAACAAATATGAAAAAGCCACAGGTATCCATGATGACAAAAGTATTGTCATCGACGAGGTTTCAGGTATGTGGATTGCCATGATGTTTGCCCTCTCAACTGCTGAGACGATGCACTACCCTTATGCTTATGAGATGGCACTTGTTTTGAGCTTTGCAACCTTTAGACTCTTTGATATATGGAAACCCTCTACCATTGGGGTTATTGATCGTAAAGTTGGTGGAGGATTAGGTGTCATGGGAGATGATATTCTAGCAGGTGTTGCTGCGGGATTACTCTCTACTGTTATGCTTATGGGGATAGACAAAATCATCTAAAAGTATGCAACTACTTGCCCAAAATTAATTTCAAAAAAATTATTTATGAACATCTATTATCATTAATATTCTCTGCTAAATGTGGTTCTCTATGCACAATTCATATATATAACTATCTTTTGATACTTAACACACTTTTTAACTGATTTTTAATATAATATCACTAAAGAACCACAGAAATAAACTTCTAAAGAGGATTTATGTTATTTTACTCCTTATTTAAACCTGCAATATCTTTAATGAATATATTATCATTTAAATTTAAAATTATATTATCATCTTCAATTTTGTTTTTGTTATTGGCTCTTCCTGCTTACAATATAGTTCAGGAGTATAGGTATCAACAAAAGCAATTAGATCAACTTAAGATAACCGATATAACCCATAAAAAGCAGGAGATAAAAACCATACAACAGAAGAGCAATCAAAAATATTTTCTATTTTTTTTAGGCTTTGTTCTGATTGTTTTTACCTCTCTCTATCTGCTTATAGCTTTTTACTACTCATTAGCCACAAGTCTCAGAGAGTTAGAAGAGGCATCCAACAAGATTGCACAAGGGGAAACAGGAGTATCTTTGGCTACAGAGCTAAAAGATGAGATAGGGAGAGTAGCATTGACTTTTAATGCAATGAGTCAACAGTTAACTAAGAATCTCTCTTTTTTGGATGGATATAAGATGGCGATCGATGAGACAAGTATCGTCTCCAAAACAGATCTAAAAGGGAATATTACCTATGTCAATATGCTCTTTTGTCAATGTTCTGGCTATACTCAAGAGGAGTTAATAGGACAATCGCATAATATTATTCGTCATCCAGAGATGCCTAAGTCAACTTTTCAAGAGATGTGGTGTAGAATTAAACAGAAAAAAATATGGAAAGGTATTATAAAAAATAGAAAAAAATCGGGAGACTACTATATTGTTGATGCCACAATATTGCCAATATTGGATGCTGATAATAATATTGTCGAGTATGTTGCAGTGCATCATGATATTACTGAGTTGGTTAAAGGGCGAGAGGAGTTGGCAAAACATAAGATTGACCTTGTCACCTCTTTGCCTAACAAAAATAGACTTCTTGAAGAGATTCAAATGATAAAAAAGCCAATTCTCTTTTATCTTAACATTGATGCCTTTATGCAGTTAAATGATCTCTATGGTAATGATATTGGGGATCGTGTCTTAATTCATATGGCAAAACTACTTAAATCTATTGCATCTCAAACAGAAGCCAAAGTCTATCGTATCTATAATGATGAGTTTATATTACTCTATGAGGAGGGATTGGTCAACCTTGATAATATCTATGATCAATTTAAGGTGATTATGCACGATATTGAGGAGAGTACGATGGATTGTAATGCTCCAGAGTGTGTTAGCTTTACAGTCAGTGGAGGTATCGCTCACTATGGATTGAATAATAAGGGTGAAAAACTTATCCTCTATGCAAGTATTGCTAGATATCGAGCTAAACTTGCAAATAAAAAGTTTCTGCTTTATCACAGTTCAATGGAGAATGAGGAGAACTATGCGAAGAATATTAGTTGGATCAAAAAGATCAAATGTGCTATTCGAGATGACCGTTTCGTCCCCTATTTTCAACCTATTATTGATAATCAAACAGGTAAAATTGTAAAGTATGAAGCGTTAATTAGAATGGTAGAGGATGAGAGAGTGATCTCTCCTTTTTTCTTCTTGGATATTGCCAAAAAGGCGAAGTTGTATCCTGCTATAACCCGTATAGTACTGGATAAAACTTTGGATTATTTTCAGAATTATGAGGAGTATGTCTGCTCTATCAATTTGAGTACTGAGGATATTGTGGATCGAGAGACAAGAAGATATATTTGCCATAAATTGAATGGATATCCTCACCCTGAGAAGATTGTTTTTGAGATTACGGAGTCTGAAGAGATTACAGACTTCAAAATAGTGAATATGTTTATTCGTCAGGTTCGGTCTTTTGGGGTTAGGATCTCTATTGATGATTTTGGAACGGGATATGCAAATTTTGAGTATATTCTTAACCTTGATGTAGACTATATCAAGATTGATGGTGGTCTAATTAAGCATATTGATTGTGATGATGCGTCTCGTATTTTGGTGGAGGCCATTATCGCCTTTTCCAAAAAATTGGGAACAAAAACTATAGTAGAGTTTGTTCATAATCAAGAGGTCTATCATGAAGTGGTTGCATTAGGAGCAGACTACTCTCAAGGGTACTATATTGGTAAACCAAAGGCGTCTATTTTTTGATCTATGATAGCAAACTTCTTATTTAATGTCGCTATACTTTCATAAAAAAGAAGGACTTAAACATGAACTATCCAATGTTTTTTGATGAGATTGAATCCATTATACTTAGAGATCCCCTCTCTAAATTTTTGGGTACATTTGAGGGAGGAGAGTATACTTTCTCTTACTTGGATGTGGTTAAGAGTGCAGGACATAGTTGTCCTACTGTAGCAGGAGCATACCTCTGTACGCTTTATGGGTTAAAGGCACTCTATCCCAATGAAATAGCAGAGCGAGGAGCGATTAAGGTAGAGTTTGCAGAGGATCAAACTCAAGGAGTTGCAGGGGTTATTGGAGCAGTAATTGCCAATATTACAGGGGCAACTACTGACTATGGATTTAAAGGTATTGGTGGGAAATTTGATCGTACTAATCTGATGTTTTTTAATCAAAATATTAAGTCAAGTGTACGGTTAACCCGTTTGGATACCAATCTATCTGTTGATGTTATCTATAACCCTAGCAGTATACCCGCTGCTCCTCAGATGCAACCATTGATGCAAAAGATTATGCAAGGGGTAGCAACAGGGGAGGAGAGAGAAGCATTTGGTACTCTTTGGCAAGAGAGAGTTGCTAATATTTTTAGTGCCTCCAATGAGGTTATTACAGTTAGTAGTCTATAGGTACACTAGAAAGTAAATTAATTTTTTCAACTACTTATCTTGACCGCTCCATGATTATAATCAGGCTCTTTAGAGAGAGGGTCAAGTTTGTCATCTGTTAGGTAATTAATCTTCCTGTGAGAGGTAATGCGTACTTTTTTGCTATTTTTATACCATACCTGAATCAAGATCCATGTATAGTATAGAGATATAGATACCAGATCTATTTATATCTAAAAGTAATACGTCCCTTATCAAGACTATAAGGGGTAAGTTCAACTTTGACCTTATCACCAGGTAGTATTTTGATATAGTGCATTCTCATCTTTCCTGCTATATGACAGAGAATAACATGTTTGTTATCCAACTCTACTCTAAATGTCGCATTAGGTAGAGCTTCAATCACTTTACCATCAATTTCAATTACATCATCTTTAGCCATTTATTTCTCCTTTGTAAAATATAACTGTTGTTACTCTGCATTGGTTAAAATTACTGCTTGATTATCAATAATCGCAACCGTATGTTCATAGTGAGATGAACGTAGCCTATCTTCACTGACCACTGACCATTTATCCTCTAGGATGACAGGTTGACTCCCTTGTTGGCAAACCATTGGTTCCAGACAAAATACCATACCATTTTTAATCTTAGGTCCCTGTTTGGCTTTTCCCTCCAAGTAGTTGGGAATATTAGGTTCATCATGAGGTTTTGTGCCAATACCATGTCCACAAAAATCTCTAAGTGGTACATATCCTCTTTGGGTAATAAATGCCTCTAGCAAAGCACTCAACTCCTTAAATCGCATACCAACTTTAATATTGTCAATGGCATGATAGAGGGCATCCTTAGCACAGGCGATCAATGCCTCATCCTCTTTGGATATCTTTCCAATAGGTATGGTAATGGCAGCATCACCATAATAACCCTCTATCTTTGCTCCTAAATCTAACCCAAGTATATCACCCTCTTGAATCTTATAATCAGTAGGAACACCATGAATACATACCTCATTGAGCGATGTGCAAACAGAAGCGGGAAAGCCATATAGCCCTTTGAATGAAGGGGTAGCCCCTTGCTCTTTGATATAGGCTTCACCCATAGCATCAATCTCATTGAGTGTCATTCCAACAGTGATATTTTCTTGGAGATAGCGTAGTGTCTTCCCCACGATCGATCCAGCTTTTGCAAGTTTGATCATCTCGTTGGGTTTTCTAAGTGGGATAGCCATTAAAGACCTACCGCACCTAGTGTTTCGTATTTGTTCATGTAGACTTGTGCTTCAATTTTTCTCATGGTATCAAGGGCAACTTGAACCACAATCAAAACGGCTACCCCTCCAAAGAAGAAAGAGGCACCAATGGTACTAATCAACATAAATGGAATAGTAGAGATCGAAGCAAGATAGAAAGCACCTGAAACTGTTAGGTTACTTGCAACTTCATTGATAAACTCTTTGGTATGTGCACCAGGTCGTACACCAGGGATAAATCCACCTTGTCGCTTAAGATTATCTGCGATATCTTTGGCATTAAATACAATTGATGCATAGAAGAATGCAAAAAAGATAATTAATAAAAAAGTAACAAGATTAAAGACAATTCCACCAGGAGTCAAAGCATCTGCAATGGCAACTGCCACCTCATTGGTGCTACTCTTTAGCATGGTTAGAGGGAACATTAGCACCGCTGAGGCAAAGATTGGAGGAATAACGCCTGAAAGATTCACTTTGATAGGGATATAGTTCATCACTCTCTTATCTTGATTTTGCATAATTGTTTTTCGTGAATAGGAGATAGGGATACGTCGTTCACCAAGCTCTACATAGATAATGACAAAAATAGTCAAGAGAATAATTGCCAACATTGCCAAAACTGCTAAGAAGTTTAACTCTCCTGTATTGACAGACTCAACAGTATTAGAGATTGCAGCTGGAATACCTGAGACAATACCTGCAAAGATAATTAGTGAGATACCATTACCTATACCACTTTGAGTAATACGCTCACCAATCCACATCAATAGCATGGTTCCTGTTACCATTGAGACCACAGTCAAAAGTGTAAAGGTCATTGGATCGATCATCACTGCACTCTGTCCATTTGCTCCTGTCATACTCTGAAGCCCCATAGAGACACCAAATGCCTGTACAATTGTAATAAAAATAGTTGCATAACGAATGATTTGCATATACTTTTGCATACCATCACGCTCTTTTTTCATTTGACCAACAGCAGGGAATGTCGCAGCAAGAAGTTCCATAACGATGGAGGCAGTAATATAAGGCATAATACCTAGGGAGATAATACTAAGTCGTTGAATAGCATTTCCAGAAAACATGTTGGCCATACCCAACATTCCACCACCGTTAGTGTCAAAAAATGATGCAATAACGGCAGTATCAACACCTGGAACAGGTACATATGCTAAAACTCTATAAGCAAAGAGAAATCCAAAAGTAATCAGTATCTTCTGAGTTAAAGCACTGCTCATGGTTAGTTACCACTGGTTGTAACAGCTTCATCTTTGATTTTAGATGCAAGCTCTTTTGCTCCTGTACCAATAAGTTTTACTTTGGTTACAGTTTTTCGCAATTTATGTACAGATTTAATACTCTCTAAAGTGATCTCATCAAGCTCTGCAATCGCCTTATTCTTATCAACATTAATAGAGTATGGTTTAATCACTCTTGAGGTAAATCCAATTTTTGGAACTCTCTTATAGAGTGGCATCTGTCCACCTTCAAATCCACGTTTAGCTGAGTAACCAGTTCTTGATTTTTGACCCTTGTTACCACGTCCAGCTGTCTTACCATTTCCTGAACCTTGACCACGACCAACACGCTTTCTATTACGTGTTGAACCTGGTGCTGGTTGTAAATTGTGTAAACCCATATCTACTCCCTTACTTTTTGAGTCTTGTAAGTGCGTCTACTGTCGCTCGTACAAGATTGTTAGGATTGTTTGAACCCAATGATTTTGCAATAACATCTTTGATACCTGCAAGCTCCAATACTGGTCTCATAGCACCACCTGCGATGGTTCCTGTACCTTCACTTGCTGGTCTAAGAATAATACGACTTGCACCTGTTTTTTGCTCAATATCATGAGCAATAGTAGCCCCTTTGATATTCACATGAACCAGTGATTTAAAAGCATCATCTACTGCTTTTTTAATCGCATCAGGAACCTCTTTGGCTTTACCTGTACCATACCCTATGGTACCATTTTTGTCACCAATAACCACAAGAGCAGTAAATCTAAAACGTCGACCACCCTTTACAACTTTAGTAACACGACCAATGTTTACAATTTTCTCTTCAAATTTTTCTCTATCGATATTTTCTGCTAACATTCATCTTCTCCTTAAAACTTAATTCCCGCTTCTCTTAGAGCGTCTGCAAATGCTGCAACAACACCGTGATAGAGATAACCATTTCTATCAAAAACAATGGTTTCGATATTTTTAGCTTTAAGTGCATCTGCCATAGCGACAGCTACTTTTTTAGCATCCTCTTTGTTTGCTTTTAGCCCCATCTTTCTACCATCAGCAGAAGCGAGTGTTACCCCTGCAACATCATCAATAGCTTGAGCATAAAAGTGCTTGTTTGATCTAAAAACAGAGACTCTTGGAAGATCTGCTGTTCCAGAAATTTTACCTCTCACTCTTCTTTTGCGTTGAATACGAAGTCTGCTTTTTCTTTTTTGAATACTTTTTAACATCTTATGCTCCTATTAACTTGCTGATTTTCCAGCTTTTCTGACAATAACTTCATCAGTATACTTGACACCTTTACCTTTATAAGGCTCTGGTGGTCTAAAGCTTCTAATCTCAGCAGCCACTTGACCAATAACTTGTTTGTCTGTACCTGAGAGATGAATAAGGTTCTTCTCAACAGTTACCTCTACTCCTTCAGGAATAGTATAATCAATAGGGTGAGAGAAACCAAGTTGAAGATTGAGTGTTTTACCTTGAACTGCTGCTCTGTAACCAACACCGTTAATCTCCAAAGATTTTTTGAAACCTTTATCTAGCCCCTCAATAATATTGGCAAACAAAGCTCGGTAAGTTCCCCAAAAAGCCGCACTCTCTTTAGTCTCACCAACTTTAGAGAAAGTTACTTCATTTCCTTCAATATCGATACCTACTCGACCATGTGTCTCAAGTCTTTTTTCTAAGTTACCTTTTTTGGCAATCAGTGTTGTACCATCAAGTGATACATCAATTCCATTAGCAACCGTTACAGGTTTTTTCCCAATTCTTGACATATCTACTCCTTACCAAATACTACAGATTACTTCGCCACCAACATTTTGCTTGAATGCTTCATCATTCGCAATCACGCCTTTGTTGGTTGATACAACTAATGTTCCGTAACCGTTTTTAAAAGATTTAATCTCATCTGCACCTTGATAGACACGTCTACCTGGCTTAGAGATTTTTTTAATCTCATTGATTACACTGTGACCATTTTCATCATACTTAAGCACTACTTTAATGGTTTTTTTATTACCATCCTCTTTAACCTTATAACTCTCAAGGTAACCTTTGTCTACCAAAATAGAAACAGTCGCCTCAATGGTTTTTGAGTGAAGTAACGTTGTCACGTCTAATCTTCTTTGTGCAGCATTTCTTATTCGAGTAAGAGAGTCTGCAATTATATCTGTCATCATCTGTTACTTCTCCTTACCAGCTTGATTTTTTCATACCAGGGATAAGTCCCTCGTTTGCCATTTTTCTTAAACAAATTCTGCATAGACCAAAATCTCTATATACCGAATGAGGTCTACCGCAAATGTTACATCGTGTATATGCCTGTGTACTAAACTTCGCTTTTCTTTGCTGTTTAGCTATCATTGATTTTTTAGCCATTAGTTCTTTCCTTTAGCAAATGGCATTCCAAGTTTCTCTAAAAGAACAAATGCCTCTTTATCACTCTCTGTACTTGTTACAATGGTAATATTCATACCATGCGTCTTAAGAATCTTGTCAAACTCAACTTCTGGGAACATTAACTGCTCTTGAAGACCGAAGTTGTAGTTGCCACGTCCATCAAAACCTTTTCTAGGAGTTCCTCTAAAGTCTTTTACTCTTGGTAGTGCAATAGATACTAACTTGTCAAAAAAGTTATACATATTTTCACCACGTAGTGTTACACGGATACCTGATGGTGAACCCTCTCTTGCCTTAAAACCAGCTACTGATTTTTTGGCATTTACAATCACTGCTTTTTGACCAGCAATCAATGAGATGGTATCGGTCATATTTTGGATAAGTTTGTTATCTTTACCCTCTTGTCCTGCACCAACAGAGATTACTATCTTCTCAAGCTTAGGTGTCTGCATTACATTTTTGATCCCACACTCCTCACGAAGTGCAGGTGTAATGTCATTGTACTTTTGCTTCATTCTACTCATAAGATTATGCCTCTACTTTTTTTACATTAGAGATATGGATTGGCATCTCTTTGTTGATGAATCCACCATCTTTATTCTCTTCACTTGGCTTTACCGCTTTTTTAGCCAGTTTACAACCAGCAACAATTACCGCATCTTGCTTCTTAAGTACCTTAAGCACTTCAGCTGTTTTACCCTTGTCATCACCAGCGATGATCATCACTTGATCACCTTTTTTGATTTTAAATTTTTTATTTGCCATTACCACACCTCTGGAGCAAGTGATACTATTTTCATAAATCCAGCATATCGTGTTTCACGAGCTACAGGACCAAAAATACGTGTACCAATTGGTTGTTTTTTGTCATCAATAATTACCGCTGCATTATCATCAAATCTAATCAAAGAGCCATTCTCTCTTTGTATCTCTTTGTGTGTTCTTACCACAACGGCTTTGACTACTTTACCTTTTTTGACTTTTCCAGTAGGAAGAGCCTTTTTAACAGAGGCAACAATAACATCACCAACTGAAGCGTATCTTCTCTTAGATCCACCAAGAACTTTGATACACATAATCTCTTTGGCACCACTGTTGTCAGCTACATTTAATCTTGTAAAACCTTGAATCATTACTCTTCACCTACCTTTAGAATCTCTAAAAGTCTAAAGCTTTTTCTTTTGGAGATAGGTCGACACTCAATAGCAGTAATTGTATCTCCAACTTTTGCTTCACCTTTTTCATCATGAATAAGATATTTTTTAAATCTTTTTACAGTTTTATGGTATCTTGGGTGAAGAACTTTTCTCTCTACTACCATAGTAGCAGTCTTCTCACCTGCGATTTTTATGACTGTACCAGTTATTTGTCTTTTTGGCATACTTGCACCCCTTACTTCGCAGCAGCTGTAATAGCTGTTTGAATTCTAGCGATATCTTTTTTCGCTACTCTTAACTCACTAGTATTAGTGAGTTGCATTGTCTTTTGCTTTGCTTTAAGTGTAAAAAGCTCAAGCTTTTTCTCTTTTAGCATCGCAGTTAACTCTTCAATACTTTTATCTTTAATATCAGTATATTTCATTACTATCCTTTGCAGAGATAATTTTACATTTGAATGGAAGTTTATGCAATGCAAGTGTTAACGCTTCTCTTGCCACATCTTCAGGAACACCTGCTACTTCAAATACAATTCGACCTGGTTTGATGTTCATTACCCACTCTTCAACACCACCTTTACCTTTACCCATTCTGGTCTCAAGAGGTTTTTTTGTCAAAGGTTTATCTGGGAAAACACGAATCCAAGATTTACCTTGTCTCTTCATTCTACGTGTCATGGTAATTCTGGCTGCTTCAATTTGTCTTGAGTTAATTCTTCCAGCTGAAACAGCTTTAAGCGCAAACTCTCCAAATTCAATCTTGTTACCACGGAATGATTTACCGCGGTTACGACCCTTCATTACCTTACGAAATTTTGTTCTTTTAGGCATTAACATGACTATTCACCTCTCTTTTGACGTGGTTTACGACCACCTCTTTTTTCTTCTTTTGGCTCTGCTTGAATACCCTTAGCAAGTACTTCACCTTTGAAGATCCACACTTTAATACCAATGATTCCATAAGTAGTATTGGCTTCTGCAAAACCATAATCAATTTTGGCTCTAAGTGTATGCAAAGGAACACGTCCCTCTAAGTACCACTCAGTTCTCGCCATCTCAGCACCACCAAGTCTACCAGCAACAGATACTTTGATCCCTTTAGCACCCGATTTTAATGCCCCTTGAATTACTTTTTTCATAGCACGTCTAAAGGCAACACGACGCTCTAATTGAGTCGCTACATTCTCTGCGGCTAGTTGTGCTGATGCTTGAGCTCTTTTCTCTTCTTTTATGTTTAAGGAGATATCTTTACCAAATTTCTTAGTCAAAGTCTCTTTGAGTTTTGTAATATCTGCACCCTTTTTACCGATAATAATACCAGGTCTTGCAGTTACAATAGTAACTCTGATTTTTTTAGCAGTTCTCTCAATAATAAGATTACTTACACCTGCATAAAAAAGCTCTTTTTTGAGATATGTTCTAAGTTGATAATCTTCAGCAATAAATGCTGGTGTTCTCTCTTTCTTTGGAAACCATCTTGATTCCCAGTTTCTATTAATTCCAAGTCTAAGACCTATAGGATTTACTTTTTGACCCATACTACGCTTCCTCTGCTTTTGCTACTTCTACCATGATGTGTGCCGTCGGCTTTAAGATTCTACTAGCAGTACCTCTAGCTCTTGGTCTCCATCTTTTCATCACTGCTGCTTTATCCACTCTACAACTTGTAATCACTACCTCTTCTGGTTCATAGTCACCATTTGCTACTGCTGAAGCGATAACTTTTGAGATGATTCTGGCTGCTTTATTTGGCATAAACTCCAACGAAGCAAGTGCAAGTTCAGCATTCATCCCTTGAACTTCTCTGGCAATCATTCTGGCTTTATTTGGGGCAACACGTGTATATTTTAATAATGCTTTACTCATACTATAATCCCCTTACCCTTTTCTCTGAACAGAGCCTTTATGACCCTTAAATGTTCTGGTTGGTGCAAATTCACCAAGTTTATAACCTACATGGTTCTCTGTAATAAATACAGGAATAAACTGTCTACCATTGTGAACATTGATAGTTAAACCAATGAACTCTGGGAAGATAACGGATCTTCTTGACCAAGTTTTAATGGGTTTATGAGAACCCTCCTCTTTAGCCTTAAGAACTTTTTTCATTAAGTGGTCATCTATAAATGGACCTTTTTTAGTTGATCTTGCCATATCTTAACCTTACTTCTTTCTCTTAGAGATAATTAACTTATCACTAGCTTTTTTCTTACGAGTCTTATACCCTTTAGTAGGCATACCCCATGGAGATACAGGATGTCGTCCAGAGTTGGTCTTACCTTCACCACCACCGTGTGGGTGATCGATTGGGTTCATCGCAGACCCTCTAGTCTGTGGTCTAATACCTCTGTGTCTCTGTCGCCCTGCTTTACCAAGTACAACATTTGACCAATCCTCATTGCCGACAGTACCAATAGTTGCCATACACTCACCAAGCACATATCTCATCTCTCCAGAAGGAAGTCTAAGTGAGACATATTTACCATCTCTACCCATAATCTGAGCATAACTACCAGCAGAACGTGCCATCGATCCACCCTGACCAATATTAAGCTCAATATTATGAACCAGTGTTCCTACAGGAATAGCTTTGAGCTTCATCGCATTTCCAGTCTTGATATCAAGTCCAGACTCTGCTGCCATAATTTTATCACCTACATTAAGACCTTTTGGTTGAAGGATATATCTTCTGTCACCATCTGTATATTTAACCAAACAGATTCTACAAGTTCTGTATGGATCATACTCAACAGTAGCTACTGTCCCCTCAATACCAAATTTATTTCTCTTAAAATCGATAATTCTGTATAGTTTTTTAGCTCCACCTTGTCTGTGACGAGAGGTGATTCTACCATTAGAGTTTCTACCAGCTGAACGTGGAAGTTTTTTAAGAAGACTTCTAACACTTGCTTTTGCTGTGATATCACTGCTATCAAGATTGGTAATATAACGACGACCAGCTGAGGTTGGTTTATATGATTTAATTGCCATCTTCTTCTCCCTACACCGCTAAACTGTCAATTTTTGCATCTTCAGGAAGATAAACATAGAACTTTTTAAGATCTGGTCTCTTACCCTCAATACCTTTAAATCTCTTGACTTTACCATTAACACGCATTGAGTTCACTCTCAATGGTTTAATGCCAAAGTACTCTTGGAAAACTGCTTTTAGTCCATTTTTAGTCATTCTTGGGCTAGTTTGAACAACGATAACACCATCTTCTTGAAGAGCAAGAGTCTTCTCTGTGTACATTATTGCTTTAATATCTGTAATATCTGCCATCTTAGCTCTCTTTTGTTAATTTTTCCCAAACAGCTTTTTCGATTACCACTGAGTGATAAGCTGCTGCAAGGTAAGCGTTAAGCTCATTTGCTTCAACGAGGTAAGCATTTTGAAGATTTCTAAATGCTAGGAATGTTTTGTCATCAATTAGCTCTTTTACCACCAACAGATCTCTCTGTCCAAGTCCATCAACAAATGCTTTTGCATCTTTTGTCTTTCCTGATTCAATGGTAACATTCTCTATAACAAAAAGCTTCTCATTAGCTGCTAACTCTGCAAGTGCATGATAGAGAGCCAATTTCTTTTGCTTTTTATTTACTTTTTGGTTGTAGTTTCTATTGTTTTTAGGACCAAAAGCAACACCACCACCAACAAAGATTGGAGATCTAGTAGAACCTGCTCTTGCACGTCCTCCACCCTTTTGAGCCCATGGTTTTTTCCCACCACCACTTACTTGAGAACGAGTTTTAGTTACTGCGGTATTTGCTCTAAGCCCAGCAGCATAAGCTTTACAATAGAGGTAAAGGTTATGTGGATGAACTTCTAAAAACGCCTGAGGAAGATCACTTGTTTTAATTACTGTTGTACTCATTATTTAACAATCCTTACCAATCCTCTAGCCCCATTGTGACCAGGAATTGAACCTTTTAATACTAATATACCATTTTCAGCATCAAATGAAATAACATCATTCTTAACTGTAACTTTTGTGTTTCCGTACTGTCCAGGCATCTTTTTACCTTTTTGGACACGACCTGGCCACTCTGCATTACCAATAGAACCGATTCTTCTACCGAATCTATGACCATGAGATGCTGGTCCACCACCGAAACCATGACGCTTCATACCACCTTGGAATCCTCGTCCTTTAGTGTTAAATGAAGTTTTTACAAGTTCAGCTGATGCCAATGCCTCTGTTGAGTAGTCTCCCGCCTCTGTACCTTCAGCTACACTGATGGTCATGAATTTGTTAAACTCTTTTTCGATACCGAATTTTTTCTGTTGTCCTTCGATACTTTTGTTGAATTTTTTGCTACTATGATAAGCGACCAACGCTTTACCATCTTCACGTACTTCACACACTTTAGTTTCGATAACTTTTAACAATGTTACTGGAACAGTTGGTATGCTAACAGTTCTACTCATACCTATTTTTTCTACAATAAATTCCATCATCTACTCCTATTTATCCATTGATCTAATCTCTACATCAACTTCAGGCGCTAAATCTAACTTCATTAAAGAGTCAATAGTATCTGATGTTGCAGAAACAATATCAATCATTCTTGCGTGAATTCTAATCTCAAACTGCTCACGGCTATCTTTGTTGACATGTGGCGATTTAAGAACAGTGTACTTTTTAATCTTAGTTGGCATTGGGATAGGACCAATAAGTTCAGCACCTGTACGTCTAACAGCTTCAACAATTGAAGCGACTGATCTGTCTAAAACACGGTGATCATAAGCTTTAAGCTTAAGTCTAATTTTTTCCATTTATTTTACCTTATAAAGAACTCGTTAGGCTATTACCTTTTATGATAAAAAGCAACTCCTAACTAAAATTTGGAGCCGTATTGTACCGAGATAAACTTTTATGAGGGGTTTGTTTGAGAGTGTTTTTTGCTATTTTCTTTATTTTATTTCCTTTTAAAAAGGAAAAGTATCTCTATTTTGGAGGGGTGAGGGGTTCACTTCATAAAGCTATTTGGGTCTCTATTCCCTTGGAGTAGCCTAAGATACGTTAGAGAAACGCACCTTGAGCATAAAATAAGAGACTACCTCATCATTGAAGCAGGAGAAATAGGCTCACCCCAAACACTATCATCAATCACATACTCATTGACCACATTCCCACCAATAAGATGCTCATCAATAATTCTATCTATCTTCTCTTTGGTAAGTCCTACATACATAGTGTGTCCAGGCTCAACTAACATAACAGGTCCTTGTTGACATCGATTAAGACATGAGGTCTGAATAGGTTGTACTGTAGCGATAATTCCCTTCATCATCAACTGTTGAGAGAGGTGTTGCATGAGTTGTTGAGACTCTGGATTGCTTTGACTAACACAACTTGGTTTTGGCATCCCTGGAGGTGCAGACTGTTGACACTTAAATATATAAAACGCAGGTTGAGGTATTCCCATCATAATTTAGATCCTTTGATATTTTAACTAGGAGTATTTTACTCTTAGTTAAAATAAAAATCGCTTAAAAAGTTATCCATAAGGGGGGAGCGTACCAAAAAGTAACACCTATTGCAGATAAGGAGTTGCTGCTCTAAAGCCAATACCATTGGTGCTGTTGGGACTATCGGTATCTACTCCTGTGGTACCTTGCCTTAGATCCAGTGTTGAGCCTCCTCTTACTACCACGGCATAATTATCCTTGTAGGTTCCTGCTCCCATTCCAACATCCAATGTACTGTTGGCACCATAGATATCATCATAGTGGTTATAGCGAACATTATCCAAATAGACATCCCACCATGGCTTGATATCCTCCAGAGAGAATTTGACATTAAGATCCTCATCAATAAGCCAAATAAGATCTTTGAGATACTCCTTATGGTTGCTACCAAACTCATGAATCTGTACTCCATAATCCAATAGAGGGACATTGATATCTCTTCCTAGCAACCCATTTCGCAGATGTGTTCCATCTCCCCCATTCTCCAAATCGGCATCGAGCAGTTTTTTGATCTGAACATACTGTTTTTGTGTCATCAATCCAATATCTCGATTAATCACTGAACCATTGCTGTCTCGAATTTCATATTTTGCCAAACTAGCAAGAATCAAATAGGGAGGCATACTGCTAATTCGTACTTTTTGAGCAACAGTAAGTGGATCAAATGCCAACTCATCCCCTTTGAGGGTATCATTAAGCTCTTGATTCATATACCCTGCAATCTTTTCATGACTATTAAGCAGTGAAAAGTTCGTTTGGACAAAGTTGCGATAATTCCCAACACTACTAATCACCTCTTCACGAGAGATCTCAACACCAGCCTCTCTGGCTTGATAGCTCGAAAGCCAAAATCCCCCCTCATTAATCCCATCACCATCCACATCAAATCCTCCAGGGACATAAGCAAATCCAACAGACCGCATCGCCTCTCCTTCAGGAATATTGGTAATCCACGGACAAGAGAAGTTTGCATCCAGAGGATCTCCTTGATCACACGCCAACTCTTTGATATTGGCTTGTCCATCTCCATCACTATCATTAGAGGGATCACTGTTTTCAGTATCTATCTCATCAGGAACCCCATCATGGTCACTATCAAGTGTTGCAGAGTCCAACGCATCGATAATGCCATCACCATCACGATCTCCTAGACCATCAACACTGTCACTTTTCCCATCACCATCACTATCGAAAGATAGAGGATTTAATCCCTCTTCACGCTCAACAATATCACTCAATCCATCATTGTCATCATCAGGATCATAGAGATTTCGTATGCCATCTTTGTCGGTATCGATACTTCCTTCATGACTATCCACATCTCCTAAATCATTGATCCCATCTCCATCACTATCAACCCCATTGTCTGCCTTGCCATCTCCATCGACATCGACATCCACACCATCAGGAATACCATCTCCATCACTATCAGGATTATTGGGATTAGCATCAAGATAATCAGGCAAACCATCTTGATCTCGATCGGCTAAGTTATCAATCTTATCATTTTGATCATTGACACCATCACCGTCACTGTCAACCCCATTATCAGCAACACCATCCCCATCGACATCAACATCAGCAACATCATTGATACCATCCCCATCGCTATCAAGTCCATTGTCTAAGATACCATCACCATCAATATCACTATCGACCCCATCAAGAATACCATCTCCATCACTATCGGCGTTACTAGGGTTTGGATCATAGACATCAAGTAATCCATCGCCATCTTTGTCCACATCGCTTAGATCATTGATCCCATCACCATCACTATCTATACCATTATCATTAACACCATCACCATTGACATCGACATCGGCTCCATCAGGGATTCCATCACCATCACTATCAGGATTATTATCATTGGGATCTAGGTCATCAGGCAATCCATCGTGATCGCTATCCTTGCTATTATCAATAGGATCATAAGCATCAGCTATCCCATCACCATCGCTATCTTTGCCACTATCATCACTATCGCTTAGATCATTAATGCCATCACCATCACTGTCTACTCCATTATCATTGATCCCATTACCATCAATATCAACATCGGCGCCATCAGGAATACCATCACCATCAATATCACTGTTGCTATCATTAGGATCAATTGCATCAGGCAATCCATCACCATCTCTATCTTGATTGTTATTAACCGTATCATGAGTATCGTTGATCCCATCACCATCACTGTCTATTCCATTATCAATTTTCCCATCACCATTAATATCGACATCAGCATCATCATTGATCCCATCACCATCACTATCTCTTCCGTTATCAATTTTTCCATCACCATTAATATCGACATCCGCTCCATCAGGGATCCCATCACCATCACTATCAGGGTTTTTATCATTGGGATCATTTTGGTCACTCAACCCATCATTATCATCATCTTCATCTGCAATATCATTAACCCCATCACCATCTTGATCATGACCATTGTCAATCAATCCATCGCCATTGACATCACTGTCTGCACCATCTTTGATCCCATCTCCATCGGTATCGGGATTGGTACTATTGGGATCTATGGCATCTGGCAATCCATCATGATCGCTATCTTTGGTATTGTCAATAGGATCATAACTATCTGAGATACCATCACCATCACTATCCTCCCCATTATCATTGACCCCATCGCCATTACGATCAACATCACTAAGATCATTAATCCCATCACCATCACTGTCTATGCCATTATCATTGATCCCATCACCATTACGATCAACATCAGCACCATCAGGAATACCATCACCATCCATATCATGATTGATATTACTCTCATCCAACGCATCAGGCAATCCATCATGATCGCTATCTTTGGTATTGTCGATAGGGTCATTGGCATCATTGATCCCATCACCATCAGCATCACTTCCCCCTTGATCAACATCTGCTTGATCTTTAATCCCATCACCATCACTATCTATACCGTTATCATTAATGCCATCACCATCGACATCAACATCCGCGCCATCAGGAATACCATCACCATCACTATCAAAGTTATGGTCATTGGGATCACGCCCATCTGCCAAACCATCATGATCGCTATCTTTACTATCATCGACAGGATCTAGTGCATCAACAATACCATCACCATCACTATCGTAGCCATTATCAGGAACCCCATCACCATTAATATCAGCATCGGCTTCATCTTTGATCCCATCACCATCACTGTCTACTCCATGATCAATAATACCATCACCATCCACATCGGCATCGGCGCCATCAGGAATACCATCGCCATCACTGTCCATATTGTGACCATTGGGATCTTCATAATCCAACAATCCATCATTATCATCGTCAGGATCACGGTCATCGTTGATCCCATCACCATCATGATCTACACCATTATCAACCACGCCATCACCATCTATATCACTATCTGAACCATCATTGATCCCATCACCATCATGATCTATCCCATTATCAATACTACCGTCACCATCCACATCAACATCGGCTCCATCAGGGATTTTGTCACCATCACTATCGATATCACCACTATTAGGATCAACAGCATCAGGCAATCCATCATGGTCGCTATCTTCATCAAGATTAGGACGATCTGTAGGATCAAGAGGATTGGTACCTGCTATATGCTCATACTGATTAGAGACACCATCGCCATCACTATCGTTGGTGGGATCATCATTGGATCGATCAAATTGATCAGGAACCCCATCCCCATCACTATCAAGGATAGAGGACTCCAACGCATCGATAATACCATCTCCATCACTATCACTATCATCCTCATCACCATCATTAACCCCATCGCCATCCGTATCAGGGTTGGTT
>Ga0256914_1001092_pt1 | contig 25745 bp, 20 predicted proteins | sample HulkmetaG_FD_191571 | JGI IMG/M metagenome (GOLD analysis project Ga0256914, IMG submission 191571) | Hydrothermal chimney microbial communities from Main Endeavour vent field at the Juan de Fuca Ridge, Pacific Ocean - Hulk | ecosystem: Environmental > Aquatic > Marine > Hydrothermal vents ... | reverse complement strand
TGCAAATAGGCCAGACGGTAAGCCACATCGTCGGCAAACGGTGAAAGCGCATCCGCACTTTGCAAGGCCAGCAAATAACGATGCGCTTTTTGGTAGGCACCTTGCTGCAACAACCGATCAATCAAGCCCAGGGCCTTTTCTTCTTTTTGAATCGGAACGGAGTCCGTCGATTTGTTTGCCAATTTTGCCGTACAAGAAAGCAGCAAAAAAGCGGCCAGACTCCCGCTTAAAAGCAATTGTTTCAAATACACCTTTCTCCCAAGCAAAACGCCTTCTCCGAATTTTTAGGAAGGTTTCCGTACCATGAACATGCGTACGTTTCCTTGCCAGTCGATATTGCGGCTCTCTTTTTGTAAAAGCGGGAGATTTACTTCAACCTTTTCCGGAAGTTTTTTTAAGCTATCGTGTAAAATTCGTTGCGCCCGACTCCACTTCCATTCCTGCAATGTATTAAAATGCTTAAGATTATTCACCTGTTGCCGCGGATTTTTGCTTTTGAAGTAGTGCAACACGTAATCCGGCACGCGCAATGTATCGGCAATTTGATTTACATAATAATAATACAACTGCTCTTCTTCAAAGCGACGAACTTCTTTTTTTACTTGCGGGTCATCCGCCATGCCCGCTTTTTTAGCCTGTTCATACAAAAACATATCACGAAACCAGCGAGCTACTTGCAATGACAATTCATGAGGTGTTCGAAATTCCGGGCGCTGACTCAAAGGAACTTCATACATGGCTTTGATAAAATTCCCCAGCGTAATGTGGCCACCTTTGTAATGAATAAACGGTTGATTCAAATAGGGCCGCAATTGTTTTTCGATACGCTTTAACGAACGATCGTCCAAGGCAAGCAGGTGTTCACTTTTAAGATGTTCCGGATCATCTGTTCCTGTAATGGTTTTCCAGATTATCATAAAAAGACGGGCATCGGGCTGCGGATTCAATTTACCGATGGTCTCTTTGACATATCGACGCGAAAGGCGTAATCCTTTTTTGCGACGCAGCCATTGAACAAGCCCCGGCTTTTGCTTGGCAAAATCGCTTTCACGTACAATTGCCGGACGGCGGCAATCGATCAGTTGAATAATATGGTAGCCCCAATGTGTTTTAACCGGTTTTGAAATTCGCCCAGGATGCAAAGTATCGAGTCCGCGGGCAAAATCACGATCCAGCTCGGAAATTTTTACCCAACCCAAATCGCCTCCGTTCCGTCTTAAAACGCTATCTTTAAAAGCCGAAGCCGCCAAAGTTGCAAAGCTCGCTTTTCCGCTTTTAAGCGCTTTGTACCATTGTTCGGCTTGCTTTTTGTTTTTGGTGAACAAGTGCCGCACATGTACGGCTTCGTTTCGTTGCAAATACGCATTACGTAAATCCTGATCGCTTATTTTGATTCGGGAACCGATGATTTTTCGATAGAAGGCTCGCAACATGGCCTGACGTTTTTCCCAGGCAATGGCTTTTTGCACCACCGGATCGTTTAGCATTCCGTCCCTCCGAGCTTTGCGAACGGCAAGAATTTGATCGGTCATGGTTTGCAGTTCGCCGACAACCGCAGCAAATCCGATGGAATCCAGGCCGAAATTCGGATCCAACTGGTAAAACATGCGGAACTCATCGGGGGTAATGTAACGGTTGCCCACACGCGCCACCCAAACGGAAGGTTCGGCTTTTTTTTGCCGACATGCGGCATTGGGCAACAAAATAATCAGCATGAAAAAAATCAAAAATGACCCGATTACATTTTGTTTTTTCACGGCATTCCCTTTTTGCACGTTCAAGTTACTTTGGAACTTAACCATCTGCCCCGATGAAAGCAAGCAATGCTTTGCGGAAAGAGCGCATAAATTGGGGATGTACGTTGCTTGCCTACTAAGCTTTACCAACGCAATCGCCTAAAAACAGAAAGCACAGGCATAAAAATAAAATACCCCGTCAAAACGGGGTGATCCGGGTATTCGGCCAGTATCCCAAAAGGCGCATCGCGTTAATTTAAAAATTCTTCTTTTTAGGTCGCATATCGGAACGGGTTAAACGACAGGCTGCAATCAAATCGTTTGTTTTTGCTTCGGCCAGAGCAATGTAAGTATCGGCCGCACCGTAATATACTTTGAGCGTGCCATCTTCTTCGGGAATAATGCCGCAGGGAAAAACTACATTTGGCACATCTCCCGTCCGTTCATAAGATTCTTCTGGGCCGAAAATAAAATGATGGGTGTAATCGGTAATTTTTCGCGGATCATTTATATCCAACAACAAAGCTCCCACTCGATACAGTCGTCCTGATCCGGTAGTGCGCACACCATGGTAAAGCAACAACCATCCATCGTTTGTTTTTACCGGAGGTGTGGCCCCCCCCAGCTTGCCGGAGGCCCATCCCGGTTCCGGCGCCAACAACACTTGTGCTTGCCCCCAATGGATCAGGTCCGGAGAAAATTGAATCCAGATATCACCGCGGGCCCCACCGAAACCGCCGGGGCGATCAATCATCACGTACCGGCCGTTTATTTTTTCGGGAAACAATACGGCGTCTTTATTATCCACTTCCGTAATCAGAGCAATCCGTTCGAAGTGTTCGAAATCTTCCGTCACTCCAAGCCCTACCCTTGGACCGTAAGGCCCAAAGGCGGTATAGGTTATATAAAACTTTCCCTCAATGGGCGTAATGCGCGGGTCTTCCACTCCGTAGCGTTCGTAAATTTCGAACGGGCCGTTTTTTGCGGGTACAATCCACGGTTTGGAATCAACTTCGAAATGGTAACCATCCTCGGAACGCGCCAGAGTAAGATGGCTGTAACCGCTCAAATCTTCCACACGCAAAAGCAGCAAGTACTGATCTTTGAATTTAACCGCAGCAGCATTAAAAACCGTATTGCACGGATACGGAATATCTTCGCGCCTTAAAATCGGATTCCCTTGATATCGTTTGAATGGTTTTAACAAATGCTTGTGCATGATTTCCTCCCTATTCCACACGAATGGTTCTCGATTCCAGCATGGGCTCTTCCAATAATCCCTGATAAATGTGCAAATGCCTTTTCGCGACTAATGTCCAGGAAATACGATTTTTAACATACTTTATTGCATTTAGGGAAAATTGCCGCGCCAATTTTTCATCCTGTAAAATTCGGGTAATATTTTGTACGTAATCTTTTTCATTACGCGAAACCATACCGGCGCCGGAACGTTTCATCACTTCTTTCATCGAACCGCTTTCGCTAACAACTACCGGACGCGCAAAAGCCAGACTGTGCGCTAAAATTCCGCTTTGCGAATTGATTTTATACGGCAAAACCACCACGTCCGCAGCCGAAAGGATGGTATCAAATACGTCTTGCTTCAATTGTCCGCGGATAACAAAAATATGATCTTTAACCGGCGAATTTTCTATCATTTTAAAAAGCATGGCGCGATAATCGCGATATTCCTGCCCGCGCACCTTTCCGGCAATCACCAAAATGGCTTCCGGGGTTCGCTTGATAATTTCCGGCATTAGCCGAACGATCAACTCAAAATTTTTGCTGGGTCTAAAATAACCGATGAGCAGAATAATTTTTCGATCGGTAGGTAAACCCAATTTTTGTTTTGCATCGGGCACGGGCTCCGCTTCGCGTGCTCCGTGTTCGATAACATGAATATGTTCTGCCGCCATTCCGGCAATATTTTGCAGTAATATTTCTTTTTGAAAATGCTCGTGGACAATCACTTCATTTGAATTCGAAATGATATTTTGGAGCAAAATTCGGTGTGCTTCCTCCATTTGGCGATATATCGTGTGCAGGGTGGTAACTACGGGAATGCCCGTCAGGCGAAAACGCAAAATCAATGGGATTATTTGCATTCCGTAAAACTTTCCGTATAAACCGAATTCATGTTGAATGTGCACCACATCCGGCGTAAAACGGATCATGGTGGAAAATGCTTTATGAGCCAAATCTTCGTCTTCGTAATCGAAAACAGGAAACACCTGTTTGCCAACGCCACCAATATGCGACACGATGTAAACATCCTGATGCAACTCACGTAACGCTTCGGTTAAAAACTGTGCGTACGTTGCAATTCCGCACTCGACAGGGGGAAACGAACTGATGAATCCGATGCGCATTTCCCGGTCTCCTTTGTTTTTATCCGAAAGTCAATCCTTTAGATTGTTGGCAATTTTCGAAAGATACAAGGGCAAAAACCGTATTAATGCGCATTGCATTTTTACGGTTAATACGCTCTTTTCAATGGCGTTTCCGGATTTCTAAAGGCAACGCTATTAACGCTCTTTGGCTGTTGATCTTTACAAAAAAAATATGCAACTTAGAAGCAAGCAAAGAGACAGGAGTGTAAAACCATGAAGATTCTTTTTAATTCGTTGCTTGTTGTATTTTTGGTGTTCGGCATTTCTTTTGCCCAAAATAGGACAAATAAAAAAGGGCCTCATCATCGCTTCGGAATTTACGGTGGCGTAATTCTGGCTCAGGACGAATTCGCCAGTACCAACGGCTCCAAAGCGGGTTTTGCCAACAATGGTGTCGGAGTCATGTTTGAATTTGAACTTTTAACTAAACTTCCCGTAGACTGGATTTCTTCCGTAAGTCTAACCGATCAAAGCTTCAAATCGGGCGCTTTACAGGATCAACGACCCGACTATGGCGTAACGGCCGATAATTATGTCACAACGTGGATTATGACGGGAATTTCCCGCTCCAAATCTTTCGGCCCGGAAATTTCGCTATATGGCCTAGCACAAATCGGCTTCTTAATTTCAAAATATCCGGATATTTATTACGCTACCAGTGAAACGGAATTAAAAGAAAGCTCCGAACTGGGTAAAGCGCTGGCCTATGCTGCGGGGGTCGGGTTTACCTATAATTTTCTGAATTTCGGCGTACGTTATTACGCATCTTTTCCGAAATATGAGCAAACTTCACCTTTTCGCAACAACGGTGCATCAACAACGCGGGATTTACCGGTAAAAATTTTGCAGGTAGTTTTCGGCATTAATTTTTAAAAGATCAAAAAATTCTAAACGTTTAAAATTATTTTTGCAGGGCAGCTTGTTTTTGCAGGCTGCCCTGTTTTTTGTTTTTCAATCTCCCCCAAAAGCATTTCGCTGTGAACGATCAAAATAACCGTTGCGGTTTTTCAATTTACCTTTGCACCCGCGCGTTTCCTCCGTGCGCAAAAGCCTCCACTTCCGCAAGGTTAGCCATTGTCGTATCGCCGGGAAATGTCGTAAGTAGCGCGCCGTGTGCCCAACCCAAACGCAATGCTTTTTCAGGATCGTACTCCTTTAATAACCCGTAAATCAATCCCGCGGCAAATCCGTCGCCGCCACCGATTCGGTCCAAAACATCGAGCTCCGCTTTTGGTGTGAAAAATTTTTTCCCTTTGTACCAAAGTACCGCACCCCAGAAATGACGATTGCTCGATTTGACTTCACGCAGTGTGGTAGCAACTATTTTAACGTTGGGAAATTCCGTCGTTACTTTTTCGATCATTTCAAAGAACGCCCGCGTATCGAACTTTGACTCGGCGGCAATTTTAGGCCCGGGAATTCCTAACCCCATCTGTAAGTCTTCTTCGTTGCCAAGCAATACGTCCGTATGCGAAACAATTTCACGCAGCACGCCTTGGGCCTGTTCTTGCCCGCCGATAGGGGCCCAAAGCTTTGCCCGATAATTCAAATCGAACGAAGTAAGGGCGCCGTGTTTGTGAGCGGCTTTCATCGCTTCGATTATTAGTTCGGATGTTGTTGCCGATAAAGCGGCAAAAATGCCGCCCGAATGGAACCAACGAATTCCCAAGGCGAAAATATCGTCCCAGTCAAAATCACCGGGCTTCAGTAATGCCGCCGCTTCGTTCGATCTGTTGTAGAACACCACAGGCGGCCGTACGCCGAATCCTCGGTCGCTGTATACTGTGGCGATGTTCGGTCCGCGAACCCCGTCGTGCTTAAAATATTTGAAAAACGGGACCACCCCCATCTCCCGAATTCGGCTTTGTACCAATTCTCCGATACCGTAATCGACCATGGCCGTGGCAATACCTGTTTTCATACCAAAGCAATCGGCAAGGTTGGCGGCTACATTGTATTCCCCGCCCGAAATGTGAATGTCTACGGAACGGGCTTTGCGAAACGGGACAACACCCGGATCGAGTCGATGGACCATGGCGCCCAAAGCCAAAAAATCCAAGGAATTCTTTTGTTTGGTTTCATGAAGCGAATTCATTTTGTTCCTCCGAAAATTTATTCTGTTCTTCCCTTTTTCCGTTTTGAACAACCGTTTTTCGGTTTTTGCTTGCAATAATGATCAATCCTCCGAAAATAATCATTGATCCTGCAATCCATTGAAAAAAACGTAACGTTTCATTGTAAAGCAAATACGATAGTACGGCCGTAAAAAAAGCGGAAAACAAACTGATACTGTATGAAATCATTACCCCCAGAAATCTGAGAGAAACGTAAAAAAGTACATGTGCCAAATTAATGCCGATAAAAGCGGAAACAGCTACCAGTATGCGTATTTTGTACGGAATGATCATAAATTTGGCGGGTTGCCCCAAAATAAACATCAATGCCACAGTACCCATGCCCGTGTAAAACGCGATTACGGAAAAGGAAATAAGGGCATTTGTTTCGTTAAAATAACGTTTTACGGCTAACCCGTACATAGCCATAAACAAACTGCTGATTAAAACAAGCAAAACACCAAAAAACGTTCCGGAAAGCGTGATATGATTTCCGTAATAGCTTAAACCGGCAAAGCCAAGCAAAGAAATAACAAGGCCCAACCAAAAACGAAATTCCCGCAATAAAAAACGTTCGTCCGAAAACAGAAAAAAAGATCCGATGATAGACCAAGCAACCGTTGTTTTTACCAAAAATCCGATTAATCCCGGATCGATGTAATACGGTGCCCAGGCCCACGCGATTTGCTGTAGAAAATTAAACGCTGCCGGAATAAGCGCCATTTTCCACATGTAAGCGGTGTATTTGCCATCATAAGCCAATTTCACGATAATCGGCAACATAACAAGAAGAACCACTCCGTAACGATACCCGTTTACTGTCCACGCATCCAAATAAGGCGTAAAATACTTAAGGAACAGCGGTACCGTAGACGAGCAGAATACGGAAAACAGTAAGGCAAATACTGCATTTTTATGTTTCATCGAAACTCTTTTTTTCTTCGTTAATTCTGTTTGGAAAATTAAAATTGTTCAAAACGTTTTTTATATGCCCACAATCCCAAAGCCGGATTTGAAATAAAAAAAACTTTCTCTCCGTCTGCCAGTACATTAAAACCGTCTTTTAACATTTCGGGATTGTAACGACGAAGCATGGACGTCAAATCGGCGTAATAAAATCCCACCTGCTCGATCTCCTTTCTGCCGAGCAAACCTGGGCAATAAACGATTTTAAAACGATTTTCAGACGAACCGTGAATCAAATGGGCGGCTGCCGCCAGGTTGCTTTGGAGGTCGGTATTTTTTTTCGTAAGGGATAATATTTCCGATGTAGTACGATAACCGTATTTACGAATCAACCGGTCGATCGTTTCATCTTCGCCGAATGTTTTAACTCCGGGCGCCAATACAATTAATTCCCCGCCGTCGGCTATGGCCATCCGCGTACGGTAAATGCTCTTATTACCCAACCAGGTACTTTTAAATTCGTGTGGATGCAAATAAACGATAACTTTTTTAAGCGGTTCGTCTAACAACTGAATATTAACCTGCAACGACAAATTTGCCGCCTTGGTAAAACATCTTTTGTCATCGCCGATAAACAGCCCCTTCACCACCTGTTTTCCATCGGAATCTTTGGCTACCACCGTGTGTACGTAAACGATGGGCAAATCGCTCGCAAAATGATCGGCAGCATAATTAAGGACCGCGCGAACCGGATTTTCGGCACGCCCCATTATCCGTTCCATTCCGTAAACAGCACCGAGAAAATGGCTCTTGTTTATTCCTTCGGCCCCGCCGGTGCCCACAAAAATATTCTTATTGTAATTAGCCATACCGATCACTTCATGCGGGACCACCTGCCCGATAGAAAGAATAAGATCGAACTTCCCTTTGACCAGCAACGAATTAACCTGAGCAGGCCATGTAAAATCGATTTTATTTTCACTGGCCGCTTTGATAAATTCCCGCGGAACCGTACCCAATGTAACGACATCACGCCGCCAATTATGAACACGAAATTTGTTTTGCGGGACCTCCGGAAACATCTCGGCAATTTGATCCCGGGTCATCGGTACATGTGTACCGATTGCCGGTAAAATATCGGTTAGTGCATTGCCGTAATAGTCCTGAACAAATCGTGTTATCAAGCCAGCAAACGAATGGATGCGCGTAAAATCGGGCGGAACGGCTAAAACTTTTTTTCGCTTTCCCAATTTGTCCAACGCAAAAAAAAGTCCGCGTTTTATTTCTTTTTCGCTAAGCCCGCCTTCTGTATTAACCTGTTCGAAATAAAGCATTGTATTGCGCTCCGTGCGAAAAAATGGTAGGATTTTGTTTACCGGTTTTCATTACCCATTCCATTGGTGATGAAAAAACCGACCTTCGGGAGCGTCGATTCTTTCAAATGTGTGGGCGCCAAAATAGTCGCGTTGTGCCTGCAGTAAATTGGCCGGTAAACGGGCACTCCGGTAACTATCGTAATAAGCCAAAGCGCTGGATAACGCCGGGACAGGTACGCCGAATTCAACGGCACGGATAATTACCCGACGCCAAATCGGATGGGTTTGGACTAAAATTTCTTTGAAATAATCATCCAACAACAAGTTGTTTAATTCAGGATTTCGTTCGAAGGCATGTCGAATCGCATCCAAAAATTGAGCGCGAATAATGCAACCGGCCCGCCAAAGCGAAGCAACGGAAGCAAAATTTAATTTCCAACCGTAAGCTTTGCCTGCGCTCCGCATAAGCTGAAATCCTTGAGCATAAGAACAAATTTTTGCCGCATAAAGTGCCTGAGCAATTTCATCGATAAACGCTTGGGGATCGCCGGTAAAGTCGGGTTTGGGGCCTGCCAAAATTTCGGAGGCCATCAGGCGTTCTTGTTTCAACGCACTCATAAAGCGGGCAAAAACGGCTTCGGCAAACGTTTGGGCCGGAACTCCCAAATCTAAGGCTGTTTGTGCGGCCCATTTTCCGGTTCCCTTTTGCCCTGCTCGATCCAGAATAACATCGACCATTGCTTTGCCTGTTTTGGTATCTTTTTCGGCTAAAATACGAGCCGTAATATCGATCAAATAGCTATTCAATTTACCCTTGTTCCATCGCGCAAAAACGGCACTCATTTTCTCCGGCTTAAAATGCAGAATGCGATCCATCAAAAAGTAAGCTTCACCGATCATTTGCATGTCTGCGTATTCGATGCCGTTGTGAATCATCTTGACAAAATGTCCGGATCCGCCTTCGCCGATCCATTCCGCACAAACGGCGCCTTCGTCGGTTTTGGCGGCAATTGTTTTAAAGATATTTTCCACCAAGGGCCAGGCTGCGGGTTCACCGCCCGGCATGAGCGAAGGGCCATACAAAGCGCCTTCTTCCCCGCCACTCACTCCCGTACCGATAAAAAGCAGTCCCTCTTTTTTCAGAGATTTCCATCTGCGTTCGCTGTCCGTAAAGTGGCTGTTTCCCCCGTCAATAATCAAATCGCCCGGTTTGAGGAATGATTTTATGGCATCGATTACCGCATCCACAGGTTTCCCCGCAGGAACCATTAGCCAAACTATTTTCGGTGATCGTAAAGCAGCAAAAAATTCGCTAAGCGATTGGGCAACGCTTATCTGCTTACCCACAAATTGTTCAACAGCCGCTTGGCGCTTTACCGGATCGATATCAAACCCGATTACGCCAAATCCGTTGCGCTCCATATTCAAAGCCAAATTACGTCCCATTACGCCCAAACCGATCATGCCGATTTCATATTTCATTTTATCATCCTTTTTTCTTTAAGTTAAACACCGCTAAAGGCCGAAAACCCGCCGTCTACAGGCACTGTAATTCCCGTTACGAACGACGAAGCATCGGAAATTAACCACACCACCGTGCTCATCAAATCGGGTGGTTGACCAAAACGCCCTGCAGGTGTGTGGGCAATTATCTGCTTCCCGCGGTCGGTTAGTTCTCCGCTTTTTTCATCAATCAGTAAAAAACGGTTTTGTGCGGTAAGAAAAAATCCGGGAGCAATGGCATTTACCCGGATTGCGGGCGAATATTCCCTTGCCAGATGTACGGCCAGCCATTGAGTAAAATTGCTTACGGCCGCTTTGGCTGCGGAATATGCAGGGATTCGTGTTAGCGGCCGAAAAGCATTCATGGACGAAATATTAAGCAGAACGCCTTGCTCTTTTTCGACAAAATATCGGGCAAAAATCTGGCTGGGAATAACGGTGCCGTGCAAATTCAGTCGGCACACCAAATCAAATGCTTCCTCAGAAATATCAAAAAAAGGCAACGCATTGCTGGTGGTAGCCTGAGGGTGGTTGCCTCCGGCTGCATTGATAAGCACGTCCACCTGCCCAAAAGTCTTTAAAATATGCTCCAAGCCGGAATGAACGCTCTGCTTTTCTAACACATTGCACCGAAAAACGGTAAATGAACCACAAGCCTTTTGCAATCGCTTTCCCACATGCGGTTGTAAGGTGGTATTTAAATCGAGCAAGGCGACATTGGCTCCGTTTTCGGCTAAAAAACAAGCGATCTCACTTCCCAACGCGCCCGTGCCTCCGGTAATGGCAATCACTTTATTCCGAACCGAGAAAAGGGTTTCTATTTTTGCCATTCGTGTACAACTCCTTTTGTTTGTGTTTTTTCCGCGAATAAAGGAAGGATGTGGCGCCCATAGATGTTTTCCGTTACATGCGTAGCAATAAACGGTTCGAATATCTCGAGTGCATCACTAAAACGACGCCCCATTTCGGCCGCAATTTTATAAGAAACATGAAGCAATTGACGAAAATGTTTGTTGTAATTGCCGTTGGTCGGATTATGTTCCAAAGCGGCAACCAAGGTTTCGCTTTGCCATGATTCCACTTCCGTTGCCGAAGGCAAACGGTTTTTGTCGATATCAATCACTGCGGCATAAGGCGCGCAAAGTTCATCAAAGCGTTCGAGTGCTTGTTGGTAAATATCCTTGACAATGCGCAAACCTTGCGCATCCGCTTCCGCCAGGCCGATCAATTCTTCTAACCAGGTCGTTCCGGCTGTTTTAAGATGCAGGCCGCTATCGAATTTGCGCATAATCTTACGCATAATCGGATACAGCGAAAACTTATCGCTGCCCGAATGGATGCTGGGCTTTAACTCGGGCGGCAGGCCAAATTCGCGGACGGCAAATCGTATTGCGGCTAAAAGTTGTTCAAAATCGTTTTCGAACTGCCGTACATCGCCTACATAATCGATACCTTTATTGAATCGTCCGGGAAATTTGGGTGCAATGGTTTGCAACGGAACGCCTTCATCACTTAGGGCCGCCAAAATAAAGAAAATTTCGCCCGGCGTTTGTGCTTTGGACGTTTCGTCCATCGATACCTCCACGATAAACGATTCGCCCGCTTTCTTTTCGGCAACATATCGGTAAATGCGTCCCGCTTCACGAATGGCCGCTAAATAACGGTGGGCAACCCGAATTAAATCATCATTACTAATTTTCAAGGGTCTGTCCGATTCGGCAATCTCCTGCATACCCGAATAGCCGGAAAAACGTTTAATAAAACCTTCCGCGAGCGAATTTTCGGCTTGGACACCGATAAGCCCGGCCACATCCAACGTAAAAAAGTCACAGCTATCCAGAAAAAAATCCACGTTTTCCATTCCGATATGATCGGCATCTACAAAATAATCGTCGCGCCAGTTTAACTCACGTACGGCACGACGAGCGGCTAGAGCGGTTTGCAAAGGTGTACTGCCGATAATGCGATGTTCGCGGTATGATTTGTTCCAAACGGGAGTTACGGTAATGCCCTTTTGCTTGCTCCGCAGCATTGCGGCAAGTTGCGCCTTGGCCTGATGCGCAAACCGATCGCCAAGACCGAAAGAGTATTTGGCCAAATGTTTTTTTCTCATCTTAAACATCCTTTTAAGCCTTTACCCGACAAATTCTTTTACAGACCAAAAAAGTGGGGTAATGCCAATGAAATCCAAGGGAAATACGTTACCACAAACAAAGCGATAATCATTACAAAATAAAAAGGAATCAATGCCTTGGAAAGTTGCGGAATGCCCGTTTTGCCCACACCGCAGCCCACGAACAATACGGAACCTACCGGCGGAGTTGTTAAGCCTATTGAGAGATTGAGCACCATGATAATACCGAAATGCAAAGGCGTAATGCCCAACTTTGTTACGATCGGCAAAAAGATGGGTGTAAAAATCAATACTGCCGGTGTCATATCCATAAACGTACCCACGGCCAACAAAATAAGGTTGATGATAAGTAGAATGACAAATTTGCTGTGGGTTAACGAAATAAGATAAGCACTAATGTTCTGCGGAATATTCTCGTACGAAAGAATCCATGACATGGCCGCCGAAGTTCCGATGAGCAACATTACGATGGCGGTTGTTTCCACGGTTTTAAGGAGAATTTCGGGTAAATCTTTTATTTTAACTTCGCCGTAAATTAAGGTTAAAAACAGCGCGTAAATTACGGCAATAGCGCTGGCCTCGGTTGCGGTAAAAATTCCGGCGATAATGCCGCCGATTACGATAATAATTAAGAGCAAGCTGGGGATGGCATCCAAAAATTTTTTCAACGCAAAATTCAAGCTTTCTCTTCTGCCGGTGGGATATTTACGTCGCAGGGCAATAACCAAACTTACGGACATCAAACCAAAGCCAACCAGAATACCGGGCAAATATCCGGCCACAAACAAGGCAGCAATGGAAACACCGCCACTGGCCAATGAATACACAATAAGCACATTGCTCGGGGGAATTAACAAACCGGTAGTAGAACCGGTAACCGTTACCGCAGTACTAAAAGTTTTGTCATATCCTTCTTTTTCCATTACCGGAATCATAAAGCTGCCTATGGCCGAAGTGGCCGCCACGGCCGAACCCGAAATTGCACCGAAGAACATACAGGCCAATGTGTTTACGTAGGCCAAACCACCCGGAAACATTCCCACCAGAACTTTAGCAAAATCGATCAATCGGCGGGCAATTCCCCCGCGTCCCATAAGTTGGCCCGAAAGAATAAAAAAGGGAATGGCCAAAAGCGCAAAACTATCGATACCGGTGGCCATACGCTGGGCCACGGTGGTAACCGCCGGTCCCGAAGCAATGGTAAACAACATGGTCAAAACAGTAGAGATGCCGATGCAATAAGCAATAGGCAAGCTAAGCGCTAGCAAGGCAACAAAACTAACCACCAAAACGACAACGGACATTTCCATTACTTGTCCCCCGTTTTGATGATTTCGATAATAAAAGCAAGCGCATAGTACACCATTAACAAACCGCTGAGAGGCAAAACCAAATAAACGTAACCCATGGGAATACCCATGGCAGCGGAAGTTTGTTTAAGGCTAAATGTTAAATCCACCAAACGCAATCCGCCGATAATCAATACGAAAAATGCAAAAAGGATAACCAAAAAATAAACAAAAACTTCCAGCATTTTGCGTTTGTAACCCTGCAAATACTTGGGCAAAATATCAATTCCCAAATGCGCCTTGGTACGCAACGCATAACCCGAGCCGAGAATGCCGATCCAGATAAGCAAAAATCGTGCGAGTTCTTCCGTGTAAGAACTGGGTGCTTTGAGAATAAAACGACTGATAACCTGCCAGGTTACGGTTAGCACCATTGCCGCCATTAAAATTTCCAGAAAAACAGCCAGACCTTTGTCGATTGTGCGCGTAAGTTGTCGCATGATTTTTCTCCGCAAATTAGCGAATCGCTTCGATTTGTCGTATTAATTTGTAAACCGGTTTGTCTTTGTAAGCTTTGTACATGGGTTTTACTTTTGCTTTAAAAAGAGCCTTGTCCGGGTGAATGATGACAACCCCGGCTTTTTGTACTTTGTGCAAGGCATGCGTGGTTGCCTGCCGCCATAACTTTCTTTGGTAAGCAACCGAAGCATCTGCGGCTTGCTGCAGCCAGGCTTGTTGTTGTGAACTTAAGCTTTGCCAAATAGGCTCGCTAATGAGTAAAATGTCGGGAATGGAAGTGTGCTCGTCCAAAGAATAATATTTGCAAACTTCGTAATGATGCGAAAGGTAAAAACTGGGTGGATTATTCTCTGCTCCGTCCACAACGCCCTGTTGCAAGGCCGTGTACAGCTCGCCCCATGAAATAGGAGTGGCGGAACCGCCCAGTACGCGGATCATTTGCACGGCCGTTTGGCTTTTCATCACACGAATTTTCAATCCCTTCAAATCCGAAGGTTTGTAAATGGGAACCTTTTTGGTGTAAAAACTACGGCTGCCGGAATCGTAATAACACAGGCCGCGCAATCGATAGTTAATTCCTGCAAGCAAAAGCCGTTTTCCGATGGGACCGTTGAGTACCTTCCAAAAATGGGCATGATTTCTAAAAACATACGGCATGCCGAATACTTTCATCTCCGGAACAAATGATTCCAGCGGACTTGCGGAAACCTTGGTCATGGCCAGACTGCCGATCTGTAAAAGTTCGATTAAGTCGCGTTCGGAACCGAGTTCTCCGTTAGGGTAAATATCGATGCGCATGGTTCCGTGCGATTTTTTTGACAAAACATCGGCCATGTAAACCATGGCCTTGTGAACGGGATGGTTAATATCAAGCACATGGCCCAACTTTAAAACGGTAACCTTTTTCTGCCGCAAGCAGCCCGAAAACAAGGTCAAACTTAAAATAACGGCAAAAGCCCAAACGGCCTTATTCTTTGATGGGTATTTCATCTTGCTGATTTTTACTCCTTATCCCCTGCAAATCGATCCGTCTCCCGAACAAGCGTACGCAAAAACCGGATAAACTCATCCTTAAATTCTGCACGCTTAAGTGCATAATGAACAATGGTTTTCAAATAATCCATTTTATTGCCAATGTCAAAGCGTTGGCCATCAATACGATAGGCATAAATGGATTCGCGCCGCAGCAAAATACGCATGGCGTCCGTTAGCTGAATTTCGTTGTTTTTGCCCCGTTCTGTCTGATCCAGTGCCTTGAAAATATCCGGAGTTAAAATGTAACGCCCGGCAAAAGCCAAATTACTCGGGCTTTTGTTTACTTCCGGCTTTTCGATCATTTCCGAAATTTTCCAAATGGCATCGCCAATTTTCTGTCCGCCGATTATGCCGTAACGCGAAACCTTCTCCGGAGGTACTTCTTCCACAGCCACTACAGATTGCCGGTATTGTTCGTAAATATCCGCTAATTGCCGGGTAACGGGAATAATGGTGTCGATGATAGTATCGCCCAAAAGCACGGCAAACGCCTCTTCGCCCACATGTTGGCGGGCATAGCGAATGGCATCGCCCAAACCGTTCATTTCTTTTTGACGAATGTAATGGATGTTGGCCATATCGCCGATGTGGCGAATTTGATTGTACCAATACTCGTCTTCCTTTTCTTGCAAAAGCGCTTCCAGCTCAAAGTTACGATCAAAGTGGTCTTCCAACGCTCGTTTTCCTTTACCCGAAATAATGAGGATATCGTCAATTCCGGAATCCACGGCTTCTTGCACTACATATTGAATAACCGGCGTATCGATAATAGGTAACATTTCCTTGGGTTGGGCTTTGGTGGCCGGTAAAAAACGCGTACCCAAACCGGCCGCCGGAATGACGGCTTTGCGAATCATACGGTCGCTCCTAATAAATAAAGGGTTTGATTACTCTGGCATTTATTTTTTTCATTTCAACAATCAGACGGGTTAACGTGTCGTTATCTTTGAACAAACCGATAATCGACCCGCCGGAACCGGCAAATTTGGCCGAAGCACCGCATCGCCGTGCGGTTTCGACCATTTCTGCATTACTGGCAGAAATACGCATAATACGTCGACGCAAATCAAAATTTCGGTTGATCAGGTCATTTAAACCTTCCAAATCACCCTTTTCGATTAATACCTTGCCCTTAAACGCAAGCGAGGCTATTTCTTTTAATGTGTTGCGCACTTCTTGGTCTCCTTGCTCATAACGTATGCGGATGTCGTTTAAAACGGTTCCGGAAACTTTGCTTAAATCGGTTTTGTAAGCAACATATAAATGCTGGACAATTGCCGAGGGATCGAGCGGAGAATAACGTCCGTAACCGTGTTTCCGGAGAAAACGCTCATCGAAATCCATGTAAACGCATCCTTCGTAAACTTGAATAACACGATCCTGCAATCCGGCATTGATGCCTAACTCTTCCACCTCCGCATTTAGGATTAAAGTTGGCAAAACTTCTTTGGGAATCGAAATATTGTAGAATTGAAGCAATGCACGCATGGTTGCCGTAATTATGGCACTGGACCCGGCCAAGCCGACTTGTCGCGGAATATTGCTGTGATAACGAATCGTAAAATTTTTATTTTCCAAAGGAAGACCCTTTGCCAGACAATATTCAACGAATTTTTTTATGGCTGCTTTAATCAATCGTTCAGCACCATAATAACCGGTTTGCCGAATACGTTCGATTAGGGCATAAACGTTCCGATAGTTGTTACGATCCTCTTCGGCCGTTTGAATAACCAATTCAGGACTTTCGAATAACAAAATATGTGCCCCGAAATTTTTTATGGACACGGAAATTGTCTTCCCGAAATAACCGTCCGAAGGATTACCCAAAAGACCGGCACGCGCATAAGCTCTTGCTTCGATAATCATAAAAACGGCCTCATAACTTGTATGCCTTTTTAACCAAATCGTAAGTCAGGGCATGCATCATCCGTTGCGCTTCATCCAAATCGATAATATGGCGCACAACTCTATTTGCCAAATAAGTTGCGTCTATTCTGCGACTTAAGTCATGCCGCGCCGGAACAGAAGGAAAAGCGCGCGTATCGTCATTAAACCCCACCGTGTTGTAAATACCGGCAGTTTCGAACACATGCCGTTTAAACCGCATCATGCCTTCGATACTATCATAAAACCACCAGGCGGGCCCCAGCTTCATGGCAGGATAGTGCCCGGCCAAAGGAGCCAGCTCACGGGAATAGGCAGATTCATCCAACGTGAATACGATTAGCGTTAAACGCAAGTCGTTTCCGTACGCGTTTAACAATTCGTACAAATTACGCGTGTATTCGGTTTGCAGCGGAATATCACCACCCTTATCCGGTCCGAATTTTTCGTAAACGTATCGATTATGGTTGCGAAAAGAACCAGGATGAATTTGCATTACCAAACCGTCTTCGATACTCATACGCGCCATTTCCATAAGCATATTGGCGCTAAACAAAGCGGCATCTTCTTCCGTGGCCAATCCGTTTAGTGCGCGTTGAAAAATGGTATCGGCCTCTATAACGGAAAGGCGGTGCGTATAAGGAGTAAGCACCCCCTGATCGGTGGAAACCGCTCCCATAGATTTAAAGTAAGCCCGACGTTCTTCGATGGCCCGCACAAACTGTGCGAAATTAGCGATCTCAAAACCGCAAACCTGGCCAAGCCGTTCGATTTCGCGCTTCCATTGCGGGGCCAAAATATTAAACGCCTCGTCCGGCCGAAAGCATGGAATTACCTTTCCGGACCAAGAAGATTCTCTTATCCGGCGATGAGAATCCAAAGCATCGGCCGCACCGTCCGTGGTGCTGAGTACTTCGATGTTAAAACGTTCAAACAAAGCGCGCGGCAAAAACTCTGGTTTTTGCAATTGATCTTGAATGGCCTCGTAAAAAGCTATGGCGTTTTTTGAATTCAAACGTTCATTAATTCCGAAAACTTCGCTGAATTCATGTTGCAGCCAAATACCTGTCGGCGTACCGGCAAACAGGTAAAAATGATCGGCGAACAACTGCCATATTTTACGATGATCGTGTTCAACCTTGGAGCCGTCGGTCGTGGGAATGCCCAATGCTTCAAGCGGAATTCCCTGTGAATACAGCAGGCGAAAGATATAGTGATCCGGAATAATAATCAGTTCGGTCGGATCGGGAAAGGGACGATTGGATGCAAATATTTCGGCATCCACATGACCGTGCGGACTGACAATAGGCAGATCTTTAACACTCTCGTAAAGCAAACGTGCAATATCCCGCGTTTGCGGATCGGGATCAAAAAATCGGTCGGGATGTAAAACGGCGGAAGACGTTTTTTTCATTTTATCGTCCTTTTTTGCAGGTTTCTCTTAATTGAAAATCCGATCGAATACGGATGGTTTCCGGGGGTAAACCCGGGTGCTCTATTTCGGCAATAATACGCGTAACGGCCAGCCGCGCCATTTCGTCGGTATTTTGCAAAACACAACTGATGGCCGGGGATATGAAATGATTAAACTGGCTGTCCCCAAAACTAATAAGATCGATATCGTGCGGAATACGCAGATTTAATTCTTTGGCGGCTTGCACAACTCCCAAGGCTACCGGATAGGTCGCTGCAAAAATAAGTTCTGGCAGATCTTTCCGCGCGTAAAATTTCTTTAACGCCAGATACCCGTCCCGCTCGGTAAATCCGCCTTGCAATAAAAACGATTTTTGCAAAGGAATGTTGTATTTGCTCAAGGCATTTTTAAAGCCCTGCAAACGGTCACGCGCAATGTGCAGGTTGTGGTTGCCTCCCACAAAGGCAAAGCGACGATAACCGATGCGAATGGCATGTTCCATCGCACGAAAGGTTCCTTCTACATCCTCAAAAACCACTTTGGAGAACGCTTCGCTAACGGTACGGTCGATTTGTACCAGAGGAATTTGATTTTTTTTCACCACGGAAGACAAAGGGATATCCGTGGTTTTATCGGTAACGGAAATTAAAATACCGTCCACGCGCATGGAAATCATAGTTAAAACGTGTTTGTTTTCGAATTCTGGCCTTTCTCCGGAGGCAGTAAGGATGATTTCGTAGTTTTTGTCCGCCGCGTATTTGTAAACCGATTCGATCAGGGAAGAAAAAAACGAATGGGCGATTTTGGGTACGATCAAACCGATGGTGCGCGTTTTGCGTGCGGAAAGGTTTCGGGCCACAATATCGGGAATGTAACCCATTTGCTCTGCCGTTTGTCTGACTTTTTTCTTCATTTCGTCCGAAATATCCGGATGGTTACGCAAAGCTTTGGAGACGGTAACGGCAGAAACGTTTAATTTTTGTGCAATGTCTTTTAAGGTAATTTTGTTTGCGGCCATAAGCTTAACCGTTTACTTAATCGTTTACTTTAACGGTTAAAAAATACACAAACTTTTTGCTCTTGTCAAGATGCATCTTCCTTTTTTAACAAGAATTTTTCACATCGTTCAAACAACGCCCAAAAGGTTAGCGGCCCAACCAGCCTCCGTCTACCGGCACAATGGCGCCGTTCATGTAATCCGAGGCAGACGAACTTAAAAAAACCGCCGCTCCGGCAATATCTTCCGGCTTGCCCCAGCGTCCGGCGGGAATACGTTCCACAATAGCTTTGTTGCGAACGGAATCAGCGCGCAAAGCACGCGTATTGTCCGTAGCGATGTACCCCGGAGCAATGGCATTAACGTTAATGCCGTGTGCGGCCCATTCGTTGGCCAAAGCCATGGTGAGGGTTTTAATACCTCCTTTGGCCGCCGCGTAGCCCGGTACCGTAATGCCTCCCTGAAACGAAAGCACCGAGGCAATAAAAACGATTTTACCACGGCCGCGTTTGAGCATGTGTTTACCGATTTCCCGACTTAAAATAAACTGAGCATTGAGATTGACTTCAATAACCGTATCCCAGTAACCGTCGGGATGTTCCGCCGCAGGCTTGCGTAAAATGGTTCCGGCATTGTTGATTAAAATATCAATAACATCGGTTTCGCTTGTTACCTTGTGAATAAAATCATACAGAGCATGCCTATCGGAAAAATCACACGCGTATCTCCGAAAGTTACGTCCCAATTCAGCAATTTTTTCTTGCAACTCTTCCATTTGTCCCGTACGCGATACCGCCACAATATTCGCTCCGGCCTCGGCCAATGCAATGGCTATTGCCTGTCCGATTCCTCTCGCCGCTCCCGTAATCAACGCGGTTTTCCCATCCAATTTAAATTGGTTAAGTATCATTGCATGTCCTCTCGTATCTTTTTTAAAGGAATGTGCTATCGCAATTCTTCCATAGCTACCCAATCCATATCGGCAAAATCCTGATTCTCGCCTCCCATCCCCCAGACAAACGAATAATAATGGCTACCCACTCCGGCATGAATAGACCATGATGGCGAAATAACCGCTTGTTTATTGCGTATGACCAAATGTTTTGTACGGTTCGGTTCTCCGCAAAAATGAAAAACTACCTGATTGTTTTGAATATTAAAATAAAAATAGATTTCGGTACGTCTGCGATGGGTATGCGGTGGCAACGTATTCCATACACTACCTGGCTGGATATGCGTTACGCCCATAACCAATTGTGCGCTTTTTACGCCTTCGGGATGAATGTATTTTTCGATGATTCGTTTATTGGCACTTTCGTTTTCGCCTAATGTCGTTTTATCCGTATCGTTTCGTGCGATGAACTTGGTAGGATAAGAGGCATGAGAGGGATAACTAAGCAGATAAAATTGAGCGGGATTTTCAGGTTTGTCGCTGCGAAAGACAACCGATTTACTACCTCTGCCGATATACAAACCGTCAAGGTTGTGTAAACTAAAGTTTTTGCCGTCTACTTCAACCGTACCCGAAGCACCGATATTGATAATACCTAATTCTCTGCGCTGGCAAAAGTAATCCGCTGCCATTGTGTCTTTGTTTGCCGTTAACTGCAGATCGGTGTCTACGGGAACTACAGAACCGAGAATTGCGCGATCAATTTCCACATAGTGCAACAAAATTTTTCCTTTTTCAAACAGGTCGTCTAACAAAAAATAATCGCGTAATTCCTCGGTATTCAGCATTTCGACGGATTCCGGATCCGGTAAATACTTTACGTTCATTATTGTTTCTCCGTTTTAAGGTTCACTGGTTTTAGTGTGACGAATTCCGGTAAAAACGCTCCCTATTATTGCCAGCCAGGCAAAACCAGGTAGCTTCCTTTAAAATCCTGATTACGTACCTCGATTACGGCTTTGCGATCGGGGTATTTTCGGAATCGAATTTGCGCCTTACCGTTGGACATTTCGATTACCGAACTGCCATCGGGGGTGCCGTAATTTTCCACCAATTTACCGCCCTGCAAGGCGCTAAAGTAGATGCGTTTGTTGTAATTCAAACTCCTGTTATTGTGCGCATCCAGGGCCAAAGCGGTAATTTCGTAAAGCGCTGCCCCGATTTTGCGGGCGCGTAAAACAATTTTACGTGGCGGTTCGGGTTTTGCAAATCGATAATTGACCGTGAGCGTATCCGAAGCAAGCAAACGATTTGCTTTAAAGCCAAGCGCTATCAATCGATTCCGTCCGCTTTTGAACGGAACGTACCAATGTAAATTTTGTGCCGGAAATTTTCGCACATCTTTATTCCTTTTTCCCAATGAGCGGCCATTTAAAAACAATTCTACCTGCGAGCAATTGCTGTACACACAAACCTCCCTTTTTTTGCCCTTTGGGCCGTATCGTTCGCGCCAGGTATGCGATTCAATGTAGCAAAACGGGTCCTGCGTATTCCAATAACTTTTAAACACATAATAGCCATCTTTCGGTTTTCCGGCCCGATCGGTCAGTCCTTTTTCGTTTACATAGGGAATGGGATTCTGCGGTCGTAAGGGAGTACCGAAATCCCTAAAAATCCATTGGGCCGTACCGCTAAGCCATTTTGTTTGCTCGCTCACATGCAAATGCCAATCGAACAAATCGACAATATAGTTTTCACTCCAATCGCTATTGCGGGCGATGTTGTGCACACCGGTTTGAATTTCTTTCTCTTCCCAACCGCTTTTTTCCGGCAAACCGTTTCCGCCGATAACCTGTTCGTTGTGTCTGCCGTAGTGGCTGGCGCCTCCGTATTCGGCGAGAAAAAACCGTGGATATTTTCGATGCGAATTTTCCAGAGCTTTTTGAAAATTTTCATAAACGCCGGAGTACCATCCGGCCCAAATGGATGGAGAAAAAAGATCAACAATGCCTACCGCCCCCTCATATTTACGAACTGCCGTTATCCGGTACGGATCTAACGAATGTGCCAAATCATTCAATTTTCGTAACATGCTTTTCAGCGAATCGTCGTTGCTTCCTCCCACAAAATCGGGCAGCCAGTTCAATTCGTTTCCCAAAGACCAAATAATAACGGACGGATGATTGTAATTTTGTAAAATTTGTTCCCGCAACATCCGTTCGGTATTTTCCTGCCAAGTTTTTCCGCCCATACCTCCCCTGCACCAGGGCAGCTCGTCCCACACCAATAATCCCAACGAATCGCAGGCACGGTACACAGCCGGATCTTGCGGATAATGTGCCAGACGTACGAAATTGGCGCCTAAATTTTTAATGGCCACCATATCCTGAATATGCAACGCATTGGGCATGGCTGCCCCGTATCCGGCGTGTTCTTCGTGCCGATGTGTACCGCGTAGTAACAATCGTTTGCCGTTTAAAAAAAACGGGCCGTGTTCTTTAAATTCAAACCAGCGATACCCAAAACGTATTGCAAGACGATCGCGTACTTTGTTTCCTGTTAGCAGTTGTGCCCGCAATGTGTAACGGTAAGGATTTTTCGGCGACCACAAGTGCGGTTTTTTTACTTCCGGTAAACGTACGCTCAATTTATTTATGCCTGACTTTAAAAAAGCCAAAATTTCTTTACTAACAACAACTCGATGATCCGCAGCGAAAATTTCCAGGCGGAGTTTCATCGTTTGTTCTCGCGCAGCATGTATATGCAGTTTGGCATCGGTCAATGCTTTTTGCTCGCTTACCTGCGGAACGGAAATCAATATCCGATCCATATAGGTTTGCGGTACAATTTCCAACCAGACATCTCTTGTTAAACCACCGTAAATAAAAAAATCGGATTTTTGCGACGGAATCAAATCGGGATCGTAGGCATTAGAAACATAAACCAATAATTCGTTTTCCGCACCTGGCATTAAGGCATCGGTTAATTCCGTTTTAAAGCCCAAATATCCGCCCGTGTGCCCACCGACTACTTTTCCGTTAAGCCATATTTTACACGTTTCATTGGCATCTTCAAAATACACAAACCAACGTCGCTGCTTTGCGTTTTGCGGCACAAAGAAAATCTTTCGGTACCAGCTTCCCTTACGGCGGTATCCGGGTTGTCCGTCCATAACGTCAAACCGGTTCCAAGTATGTGGTAAATCCACACGCTGCCAGCGGTCGGCAAATGCCGGCAATTGTTCGATATTTGGTAGGTCTTGCTGTAAGTAAAGCCAGTTCTTATCGAAGTTCAAACGCTGCCTGATGGCATTGGGACGAAAGTAATGATAACGCTCTCGATAACGGGCATAAGCTTTTGTAAAATAGTAATCGCCCGCAGGATACGATTCGTCAACGGCCCAATGTTTGGGAAAATTGTAAACCTGATGCAATAACAATCCCTGCTCGGTTTTGCGTTTACTGCGCCAAAAAAGATAATTTTTCAACAATGAGCGTACGATACGATCGGCAATTTTTTGATAAAAAAGCATTTTCTCGCCGGAATACACCAAATCGCTCAGACGATACAAACCGCAGGCCAGAACAGCAGCCGCCGAAGCATCTTTGTAATTGCGTGCTCTGGGATCGGTTAAATCCCAAAAAGGCACGTAATCGGAATCCAAACGCGCGATCATAAAATCGGCCAGACGACAGGCCGTTCGTAAAAAGCGCTCGTCGTCGGTGTATTTAAAGGCAGTGGCAAATCCGTAAATGCCCCAGGCCTGGCCCCGTGCCCAAACGGAAGAATCAGCGGCACCCTGATGGGTTTGCTTTTTTAGGACCTTTCCGTTATGCGCATCAAAAACAACTACATGAACGGTCGATCCGTCGGGACGCACATTTTGTTTCATGCTGGTAATGGCGTGGGCATAGGCCGCTTCCTGATAGCGGCCATCCCCCGTAACCCGTGTTGCCCAAAACAGAAGCTGTAAGTTCATCATCGTATCGATAATGCTCCATCCTTCCTTTTTAGGCGTGCCAAGCTTCCCCCAAGCTCTGATAAAATGTCCTTTGGCATTATATCGACGCAATAACATTTGTGCGGCGCGCAGGGCCGCTTTTTTAAAACGAACGTCTTTGGTAAAACGATAGGCCCGCACCACGGTCGGGTAAAAAATAAATCCCATATCATGCGTGTCGTCTTTGTTTACATAGGGCAACAAAGAGCGAGCAAAGGCCAAGGCTCTTTTTCGGAATTCGGTTCTGCCGGTTAACGCATACATTTGCCATAATTCGCCTCCCAAAAATCCGGACAACCAATTGACTTTTTGTCCGTATTTCCATTTGCCGTTTACCGTAAAAAGCTGCCAGGCATTTCCCCGTTGCCGATCCATTTGCAGCACGCGCTCGGCAATTTTATTAAGTGACGTTTCCGGCCGATTCTGTGTCTGCCCTGTACGCACAAAACAAAGGACTAAAATGATAAAAAGAATTCGTTTACTCATGGTGCATCCTTCGAATATTTGATTTGAATCGGATAACGGAAACGTTGTAATTGATTCCGGGCAAAACGAACACAAACGGCGGCAAACGATTCATCGGGGAAGTTTTTTTGCCATAAGGCACCCGACCAAAAAGTAACTTTGTTGGCATTCGGATTGCAAAAAATAATTCGGTTTCCGTTTATCACCTTTGTAATACCGTTTGCCACATTGCCTTTAACGTACAAAAATATGTTAAGCGAGTCAGCGGCCAACGAAGGAATCGTTACATTTTGCCAATAACCGTCATCGTTGTATCTTTTGCTCGTGCACGTTTGCGGTTGCATTATTCCGAAAGCAATACCCACATTACGCCCATGTTCAACGGAAATTTCATGGCGCAGCAAATAGCTTCCGGCACAAATAAAATGGCGTGCCCGTACAGTTACCGCAGAACCATTTCCTGTTTTCCAACCTTTGTAAATAATTTCAACAACGGCGCGTAAGGGCCCGTCTTCCAAAACATTGCAAACCATGCTGTCAACCGTATCGGGTCGAAGCAAATACGTTGCTTCGTTTTTGTCGGCAGATGCAGGACGGTACAAAACAAACGAACCGGCCCCGAAGGTTTTGCCAACTTTCAGGATATCCATACCCCACCAATTCATTTTATGATATGTTGTCGACGTATCATGACCGATAAACGGTAAAATCATTTTCGTTGTTTTTTTACCGAATACATCGATTGCATTACGTTTATCCAAATAGATACGGTAGGCTATTTTATCTGATTCCAACCCGGGGCCCTCATAACGGATTAAATCGTCATGAATAAAATGATTCTTACCTACGGAAAAATGCATGACATTTTCGAAAAATCCTCCGCGCCACCGCCCGTTTTTAAAAACGGCAGCGTTTCTAACAGATATTTCGCCGTGTGCTCTTTGGTTAAATTCTTGCCTTTTGTTCCGGAGGAACCGTATCGTTAGTACTTTCTGTTCGTAAGGTTTAAAATTCACTAAAATGCCGATTCGGTTATGCAATAATTTTTGATAAGGCACTTCCCGACCGTTTTCTTTAACGGATAAAAAAGCTCCGTATTTTTCTTCTGTCTCGGGAAAAATCCGCGAACCGTCTAAAATTACCAATTCGTG
>Ga0256914_1001091_pt1 | contig 25746 bp, 20 predicted proteins | sample HulkmetaG_FD_191571 | JGI IMG/M metagenome (GOLD analysis project Ga0256914, IMG submission 191571) | Hydrothermal chimney microbial communities from Main Endeavour vent field at the Juan de Fuca Ridge, Pacific Ocean - Hulk | ecosystem: Environmental > Aquatic > Marine > Hydrothermal vents ... | reverse complement strand
CCGACATTGGCGGGACGCATGGTTGGTGGAAGCGGCCCATCTCCGACAGTTTGATGATGGGCAGCGTCCGGCCTGCTAACAGTCTTCTTGCCTTGAGCTTCTGGTTTCTGGCCTTCCGGTTTCCGGCCAGGGCGGTCCGTCTCTGTTATGACGGATACCAGTCCACGCCTATCCGCCGGATGACATTAAAACCACCACTTAATACCATGGTATTCTTTTTGCCTTTATGGTCAAGAAAAATCTGGACTTCATAGGAACGGGTGCCGGCATCGCAGAGAATGATCATGGTCCGGTCATCAGGCACCTCATCAACGCGCTCCCGCATCTCCACATAGGGAATGGCCAGCCATTTGTCGGCCCCGAATTTCTCCACAAATGGACCGGCCTCCAGCGGATGACGGATATCCAGGGCCATCCAGTCCGGTTCCAGCTCAAAATCCTCCATCCAGGCCAGGAAACGGTCCATGTCCAGCTTGCGCATCCGACCGGCGCACAGGTTATCGGCAACAAAAGCAGCCGCGTTGATGGAATCGATGGCGGCGGCAAAGGGTGGCGCATAGGCCATTTCGGCATCCCGGAAATCCTCGATCACCGCGCCTTTTGCGATCATGACAGCGGCCGCGTCGATCCGGGCCGAGATGGAATCATTCATCATGCCAAATCCCTGCATGCCCAAGACCCGCCGGCTGGAGCGGTCAAAGACCAGTTGGTAGATGACAATGGCCTCGCCCGGAAAAAAATGGGCCCGGTCCGAAGGGGCAATCAGGGCATAATCGGCATCAAATCCCTCCAGAAGCGCGCCCTCGTAGGTGAGACCGGTGGCGCTGATGCAGCGTTCAAAGGCCTTCATGATAAAAGAGCCGACCACGCCCGGAAACCGGCTGGCAAGCCCGGCCATGTTGTCAGCCGCCACCCGGCCTTCCCGGTTGGCCAGGGAGCCGAGAGGCGCATAGGTTTCCCTGCCGGTCACCAGGTGGCGCAGCACCACGCAATCGCCGGCCGCATAGATATTGGGGTCACTGGTCTGCATGCGCTCGTTGACCACAATGCCACCCATGGGTGAAAGAACAAGGCCGGCCTCGGCGGCCAGTTCACTGCGGGGCCGTACGCCCGCGGCCATGATGACCAGGTCGGCCTCGATCTCCCGCTTGGGCGTTTTCACCGCCACCACCCTCCCCTCATCATCACCGATAACAGCAGAGGCTCCCTCGCCCGTATAAACAGCCACCTCCTTTTCCTCCAAATGCTTTTTCAGCATGGCGGCAAAGGACCAGTCCACGATGCGTGGCAGCAATTGGGGCATGAATTCGATGAGCGCGGTTTCAATCCCCCACAGATCCACCAGGGCCTCGGCCATTTCAATACCGATGGCGCCGCCGCCGATGACCACGGCCTTTGCGACCTTGCCCCGGGCGATCCGTTTTTTAATCTCGATGGCCTTGTGCAGGTTGGCAATGGTAAACACGCCGTCCAGGTCCGCGCCCTCAATGGGCAGGACAAAAGGCCGCGCCCCGGTGGCCAGCATGAGCTCATCATAGGGCAACTCTTTTTCTTCTCCGTTTTCCAGGTTTTGCACCCGAACGGTTTTCGCGGCCCGGTCAATGGCCATGGCCTTTGTTCTGGTCAGCACCTCAACCCCCTTGGCACGGCGGAAAAAGGACTCATCCCTGACCATGTGGAAACTGGTGGAGCGCAGCTCTGCCTCATCGGAAACATCGCCACAGACATAATAGGGAATACCGCAGCCGCCATAGGAGATCAGGTTGTCCTGATCTACCAGGGTGATATCCCAGCCGGGCCGCAGCCTTTTCAGATGACTGGCCGCCTTGGGGCCGGCTGCCACCGCACCAATAATAAGAATGTTTTTTTTCATGATTCTCCTCCGGAAATATTGTCCCCTCCAGCCGACCCGCGCCGGTCTGGAGATTATTTGTTCTTGTGCCGATAGAGGCGGATATGCATTTTCTCCATGGTCACCAGCCCCTCCCCAATGACCGGATCGATGAGATCGAGAAAATCCTCGAGAAGCGGTTGTTCATCCACCATTTCGACGATCACGGGCAGGTCTTCGGACAGACGCAGGATCGAGGCGGTCTTGATGCGGGAGTTGGCCCCATACCCCATCATGCCCCTGGTCACTGTCGCCCCGGCAATGCCGCATTCACGCGCCTTGACCACAATCCACTCGTAAAGGTGCATTCCCTGGTGCCGGCTTGACTCGCCGATAATAATCCGCAGCAGACTTCCTTCCTGTGGCAGTTCCATTGTGTTACCTCCAGAGAGCGGCAGCCGTGATACGGCCGATCCAGACCATAAACACACCAACACTTACCTGCACACCCGCATTCACGGCGGCAAGGTCAAGACGGCTGTCCCGGATCAGGCCGAGTGTTTCGTTCCCGAACGTGGAAAAGGTGGTGAAGGCGCCAAGCAGGCCGACCAGGACAAAAGAACGGATCTCTGGTGAAAACAGAGAGCGCGCCTCGACAAGGTAGGTGAGAAAACCTATGACCAGACAGCCGATCATGTTCACGGCCATGGTGCCGAAGGGAAAGATGATTGATCCGGACCGGTACTGGACCCAGCCGCTGACAAGGTACCGAAGCACCGCGCCGACAAAACCGCCGGCCCCGATTATCGACAGTCTGAGTAGATGTTCCATTACAAAAAAATCGGGCCGGTTATCAGAATTTCAGACCTTTGAACAGACCGGGCACCAGCTTTTCCACCTGTTTTTCAATGGCTTTTTTGGCCGCCTGTCCAGCCAGGCTGGAAAGCATGTCCGTGATGATCGAGCGATCAAAAAGGGGCTCACCCAGGGTTCCCCGGATCGGCACCTGAATGACGGTCCCTTCCAGAACCCTGGCCCCTTCCCGACCGATCAGCTTTTCCGTTACCGGAATTTCGAGAAGATAATCAAGGCTTTTATCAAGCCCCGCCGACCCGCTGATGGTCATCTCCGAATCCGCCACCAGCACCTTGACCGGTGAGCACCGGACCCGCCCCTGCTGGCAGGTGCAGGTTACCTGACTCTGCTTGAGATAGAGTTGCTGCTCCTTGACGGAAAGCAACTCCAGGACCTCCCGCATGACCCCCCGACTGACAAGATCTATCTCGCTGGTGTCAAAAACCACCTTGAAAAGGGCCTTGTTCCGGTCTTTTTTCGACAGCGGCCATGAAAAGGACTCCACGGTTGCGCTTATCCTGCCGCTTGGCTGGGCCAGAACACCAAAGAGGGGATGGAGTCGGGACAGAATTCCGTCGGCAATGGGCTTGTCAATATGGACATCGCTCAACACCTTCTGATCCGGCGGCATGGTCAGAAGCGGTGGCCTGGCCCCGAGCTGCAGAAGCGCCTTCATGGCAAGCTGGCCCTGATTAAGCGTGCCATTGATACCTGTCTGCAAATGGCCGCCATTAAGTTGCAGGGGTATGCGCACCGATCCGGCTTCAATACCGGCAAGGGCAAAGGTGTCAACAATCAGCTCCGTGACCAGCTGCCCCTGGTCCCTCCAAGTGGTATCAAGGGGCAGGGACAGGGTGAAGTTCTCGGTATTGTCCCCCTTGAGAACCAGTTCCCTGCCTGTCATTACACGCGCAATTTCAGCGAGCTGATCAAAATGAAAGGTATGCTCTCCCTGCAGCTCAAGAAGCTGTTTTTTCCCGCGCCGCACATTTCCCTCAGCCTTCAATTCCAGCGGAGCGCTGCCAAAGCGCAAACTCTTTATCCTCAGCGTTTCCCCGCTCAGGCGTCCACTGGTTTTCAGGGCAAGGGTCACGGCCGGATCGCTGTAGAGAACGCTTTCTGATCGCACAAGGCGCAGATCCCTGATTGTGCCCTGCAGGGTACAATCATAGGGCGCCTCCCGCTGGCTGCCGTCAAGAACAAAGTTAAGCTGCCCTGCCGGCCGGACCGGCTGCGCATCTTTTTGAGCGGGCATAAACATTGCGCCGGCCAGACCCAGGTCCAGGCGCCCTTTCAGATCCCCATGCCATGCGTTCAGAAAATCGCCCAGGTCATCGATGGCAAACTGGCCGACATCAAGCTCGGCAATCCTGCTTAAGAGTGTGAGATCATGTATCCCGACCGCCTTTTTTTTCAGATCCAGGACAATGCGTCCTCCCTGCCGGGGCGACCAGGTTGAACGGCTGTTTGCCACCTGCAGGCCATGCACGGCAATGGGGCTCTGTGCCTTTTTCGGTTCTCCCTTGCCCTGCAGGACAAGTTGCGGCTCACGAAAGGAGCGGTTCCCCGTCTTGACGACAAGCTCTTCTCCCTTGATCTGAGGATCGTTGAGGGTAAGCCTGTCTCCGGCCAGGACCCCATCGGTATTGATCCGCATCCGGCCGGCAATTTCCGTCTGCCCGGGCAGGACTTCCAGGCCATGCAGCACCCGGGCGAGCCGGGCCAGATCAAGATCGCTCTGGAAGGAAAAATGACCCTTTTTCGATGCGTCCGCCAGCTGCAGACCCGTACCGGCAAAGGAGATAGAGCCCGGCCAGGTGCGGGTGTCAAGGCGCAGATCGATAGGGGCATGGGTTCCGGTCCAGTCCGGAGGCAGGGTTATCTCTCCCTGTACATGCAGGGGAGCCCTGGGCAGGACGGTCCTTTTGCCATGGGTCAGCCCGCACTGTTTTGATTGCAGGACAAAGTTGATCCTCTCTCCCCCCTCCTGTCCGCCGGTTACTTCGACATGGCTGTTCAGTATCCCTCGCCCATGCCAGGGCAGGGCGAACAGCGCCCCAAGCTGGGTGTCTGCCTTGTGGAGATCAACTGTTCCCTGCAGGGTAAAGTGATCCCTGCTCCCCTTGCCCGTCAGGGAGGCAAAGGCTGTTTTCAGGTCAAGATTTTCTATGGAGAAGTCCGTACCCGTGCTGGTTCCGGCAAGGGTGAGGGTTGCCGCGCGTCCCCAGGAAAAGGGTTTGCCCTGCAACCGTCCAGCCATATGATCGGCGGATGCCCGCACATGAACCGTCTTTTTCCCGTCCGCAAGGGTCAGGCCCCCGGTAAAGGTAAATTCACCCGTGGCAAGAGAACTTTTTGTATCAATATGGAGCAGGGTTGGCAGCTGACGGGTGAAAAAGGGCAGATACAGCGTCCCTTCGGCGCGGGCCTCTCCCCGGCCCTGGCCGTAATCGGCCGTGGCCTTGAGATGGCCGAAATCACCTTTAAGCGTCAAAGCGCTTACATGATAGCTGTTATCCTCCTTTTTGCCGCCATCCATTGCAAGGGCCAGGCGGGCGATGTGGGGGTGATCCCGGCCCAGAAACCCACCCTGCAAAAAGAGATCCGTACACTCAAGACTGCCAAGCATGTCCAGCTTGGCGCGACCGGCGCCGGTGATGGTTATTTCTCCGTCCAGGACACCCTGGCCGTCGGGGATGGAGGCACTGCGGACCGAAGCAAGGGCAAGGAGAGGGGCCAGTTGAAAGCGGTTGACCACAAGATGGCTTTTCAGAACCAGGGTATCAAGAAAATGGCTCTTGCCAGCCGGCAGATTAACATAGCCCTGGGCGTCAAGCCGTCCCTTGTCCGCGCTCCGCCAGTTCAGATTATACTTGACCGTGCCACTGGCAAGGGAGGTGATCAGATTTACGGTGCCGCGGGGAAAGGCCTCCTGGCCCTTCTCGTTGGCAAGAATCACCTCGCCATCCTTGATTTCCACCTGGATGGTCAGCTCTTCCCACAGTGACGCGCCAGGGTCGGCATTGTCCTGGTGCGTCTGTCCGGCCTGTTTTTCGTTGCTGTCTCCTTTCCCGGCACCGCCTGCCCGCGTCTGGGCCGCTTTATTGGTATCCGCTTTCTTTTCCTTTGTTGTTACCGTGACAACCGGATGATAGAGGGTAAAACCGCCGGGATTTTTCGGCGCCACAAGCAGGGCGAACAGGCCCCGGTTTCCCTCGATGCGATCAAGATGAACGCGCAGGGCCTGGGCAGAGTTTTCATACACCACGCGGTCGCACCTGAGCCCCCTTGACCAGCCGATATCCAGATTTTCAATCCGCAGATGCTGGCCGGGAAGCTGATTGACACGCGCAAGAATTTTTTCCAGAAAAAAATCAGAGGAAAGAAAAACCGGCAAAAAGGACAGGACAAGGAGGAAAAAGGCTCCGAAAACGGCAAAGACGACGAGTATTTTTTTCACGGCAACCTGGATGGGTTAAGGGACCAGGGAAGAACAACATGAAACCACCTCATCACTTTGCCGTGAAATTGCTGGGATGTCAACATCCTAATGGACAATCAGGATCGTGGAGTACTGTTTTACGGTCCGGCTTGTTCCAGCAGAAAGGTGTAAGGATGCCGGGCGCGGCCGCGCCCGGCAAGTCCTGGCAGGTACCCCTGCGGCGCGGGGATTATTCGTCCCCTTTCTCGTAGGCATACGGCTTTTTGAAAAAGGCAAAGGCCTTTTTCAAGCGCTCTTCATCCGCCTTGTTGGCCAGTTGAATTTTCGCGCCATATATATAGTATTTGCCGGATTTCCGTTCCCGGAGCAGATGCATCCGCAGGGGAATAACCTGCTTGGCCTCACCGGGCTTGACAGGCAGGTGCAGGAGCCCCTGCAGTTCCTGTTCTTCGTTGAGGCGATATTTACTTTTCAGGTTCATGCCGCGCAGGGAAATATCATTGGTCATCACCTCAATGGTCTTGCCCTGGTACATTATATCGACCTGGAGATGGTTTTTAATCCTGGGATAGGCACGCAGGTCTCCCTGCTCCCGCTTTAACCTGGTTATGGAATCAATGGTGAATTTTTCCAGAGTGGTATTAAGATCTTCGGAAGATTTATACATTTCCTCGGAAACCAGGGTCGTTGATTCTGATTTACCCAGACTCTCCTCAAGTACCCCGAACAGTCTGTCCAGCTTTTCGCGGAGCAGCTCAAGCTGTTCTGCCTGCCTTCGATTCAATGCCTCAATCTGATCCGTCCCCTCCGTTGCCTGGTCAATCCCTTCGCGCATGGTCCGAAATGCCTGCACCGTCTCCTTTGAACGTTCCTGGGAATTGTTCACCTCTTCGACAACCTCGCGCATGGCCACCACCGAGCCGGAAATCCTGCCGGTGAGGTGGTTGATCAGGCTGGTGATCTCATCGGTTGAATCAGCGGTCTGCCTGGCCAGTTCTTTGATCTCATTAGCGACAACGGCAAAGCCCTTGCCCGCATCCCCGGCCCGGGCCGCCTCAATGGTCGCATTCAAAGCCAGGAGATTGGTCTGGTCGGCAATGTTCTGAATCGATTCAATAATGGCATGGATCTGGCCCGAGGCCTTGTCAAGGGATTCGATCTCCTGCGCTGTTGCGTGCACGCTTTCCACGGTATGGGCGAGCATGTCAATGTTTTCTTCAACAGTGGCAATACCGGATTCGGCCTCCTGCTCGGTCCTGACCACCGTTTCCTTGGCCTCGGCAATGCACTTGTCAACATGACCTGAAACCTCCTGCAGGGAATCAATGGCCTGAAGGACCTCAGAGGATCGCTCCCGCTGCCTGGTGCCCACATCGGAAATCTCCCTGGAAATCGTGGCAATCTGGCAGGCTGAATGCTCCATCTGCCTTGAATTCTGCATAACCTTACAGATAACATCGGCCAGCTCGGTCCGCATCCGTTCCACATGCCCGGCCAGCGTCCCGATCTCATCCCTGGAATACCTGATCGGCGGATACTTTTTCAGATCGCCGCCGGCAATCCGATGGGCGCTTCTGACCATCTCGGAAAGGGGCCTGGTCATGTTATCGACCAGCATGGTGGAGATAATCCAGGCCGATATCAGGGCAATGAGCCACATGATGATCTGAACCACCTGGAGAACCAGCACCTTTCTGTCAGCCTGATCGGCCAGCATGCCGACCGCCCTGTTCATGGCCGCCAGGGTCTTGACGCTTGTCTTGTTGACCGTGACAAGCTGCTCAGACCGGGCCTCACCACGCTGGATGTGATCAACGGCTTCGACAAGATTCTGCCAGAGCAGGCGTACCTTGCCCAGCTGTTCGGCAATGGCGCGGTTTTTGGTGGCCGGGATCTGCACCGGTTTGGTCATGCCCAGATCCCTGTATGACGTACCGCCCCGGGCAAGGGCCTGCAACGAGACCTCAAAAAGCCGGCGCGTCTTGCCCATCTGCTCGGCAATGGCTTTTTTGCCCGCCGGATCTGTCTGTTGGAGAAAAAGGAAAAACTCCTTGGTGTATTTCTGGGTCAGCATGCGCTGGCGGCCGGCAATGTTGACAACCAGGCCGTCATGTTTCTGCTGATACAGGGTAAGGGAGGAATAAAAGACAATAATGGTGAGGATAGCGAGGAAAAAGACAATCAGCCGGGTCAGCTTCTGCCTGACGTTCAAATCCCGCAGGCGAAGTATTTTTTCCAGAGCCTTGGCAAACAGTTCTTTCATACGATATCCATTGCGGCAAGAGTGCGATATAACCTGAACGAAAACGAACAGGCATGGGGAATCCTGATATCATTGTATGGCTTGAACTGTTAAAAAATCAAATTTTTTTTCCGTTGGACGTTGTCGGCTCCTTCATGTTTTCCAGTTCGCGCAACCGTCTTCTGTAACAGGATGGACAGAGCCCATGGCTCATGGCCGAGCCAATGGTCCGGCTCAGGTATTTCTCCATGCTCACCCACTCACCCTGGCCAGGTTCGCTTTCGGAATCATCACGAATCTTTTTACACTCACTGCAGATGGAGAGGATATCCTCATACAGGTCAATGGTTTTCTGCATTTCCTGCTTTTCCAGCACCCGGGCAATGCGCATGAAGAGTTCCTCGGCGTTATAGGGCTTGAGCAGATAATCCTCTGCTCCGGCCCGCAGGGCCTCGACCGCGGAATCAAGCTCACCGTAACCGGTCAGAACAAAGACGATGATGTTCTTGTCCTGCTCCTTGGCCCGGCGCAAAACCTCCAGACCGCCCATTTTTTCCATGACCAGATCAGTAATGACCAGATTGTACTGCCGGCTGGCCAGCCTGGCCACGGCAACCTCGCCGCTTGAGGCGGTATCAACCTCATAGCCCTGGCTGGTCAGATTTTCTTCAAGCAGGGTACGGAGGATAAGATCGTCATCAACGACCAGGATCTTTTTTTTCATGCACCTGTTTCTCTTGCCTGACCCGATGGGCCAAATTTATTTTTGTTTTTTCAGGACATCAAGCCTGAGACGCTGGCGCTCATCAAAGAGTTTTCTGCAGGTCAGGGTGATGGCGGTCATAACGCCGAACCCTGTTCCTGCACAGATCAGAAACATGATCAAAATCTGGTATTTGACCGCATCCATGGGCGTTGAACCGCCCAGGATCTGGCCGGTCATCATGCCGGGCAGACTGACCAGGCCGACCACGGCCATGGAGTTGATAATCGGAATCATGCCCGAGCGCATGGCCTGCTGCCGCAGTTCCTCGATAGCCTCCATGCTCGTCTGCCCGAGTACGAGCCGCTGCTCTATGATCTGGCGCTGTTGCCAGAATGCCTCGGTGAGGCGATCCATGGACAGGGAAATGCCGTTCATGGTGTTGCCGAGCAGCATGCCCAATAGAGGAATGGCATACTGGGGCGTGTACCAGGGATCATTGGCGATCACCACGGCCAGGGCGAAAAAGGCCACCGCAAAGGAGGAGACAAACATGGAACCGGTGCCGAGCAGCCAGCCCGAGAACCCCTTGATGCGGCGGTGCTGCCTGGCCATGACCTCGCGGCCGGCCACCAGCAGCATGACCATGGAAATCCCGAAGACAAAGGGGAAGGAGGCATGGGCAAAGAGCACCCGTAAAACCTGACCGATTAACAGCAGCTGCACCGTGGTACGCAGGGCGGAGATAGCCAGCCGACGCTCCAGGCCAAGACGCAGACGCCAACTGCACAGACCAAGGGCCAGGACCAGCAGCCCGGCCAGGGCCAGATCAAAACCACTGAGCGGTTTGACTCCCATTATTCCACCTCCCCTCCGGTCAGGCTGCCGTCCGCATTCATAACCTGGATATCGTCGGCCACCCGGGCAAGCTGGTCCGGATCGTGGCTTACCCAGAGCATGGCGGCAGGTGTAGTTCGGCCATAATCAAGGAGCATTTTCTCCACGGCGGTGACATTGGCCGCATCCAGGCTGGCGGTCGGCTCATCGAGAAGCAGGGTACGGGGGGTGTTTTCCAGCATCCGGAGTACGGCAAGGCGCTGCTTTTCACCGGTGGAGAGACGGCTCACCTGCCAGCCACCCACATCGGTCGCAAAACCGAGTCTGGCCAGCTTGTCGGACTCCAGTGCCCCAAAATTCCGGAAATGTTCATCCACCCGGTCATGCCACCAGCCGCTTTCAGCCGGCAGAAGCGCCACCTGTCTGCGCCAGACCGGAGCCGGAACCTGATCGCAGGCCATATCATCAAGCAGCAGGCGGCCGCCATGGGGATCAAGGTCGGCAATGGCCCGCAAGAGCAAACTCTTGCCTGCGCCCGAAGCTCCCATCAGGCCCAGGCACTTGCCGCCGGCAATGCGCAGAAAATAGGGGCCCCGGTCACGGAAGGTCAATGCTTCCACTGTCAATGTATTCATACCCTGCCCTGTTTCAGCTGCACAACCTGTCCTGAATATACGCCGCCGCCTGGTCAGCGCCGTTTTCGCCAGACCCGTCACCGCGCGGCAATTCGAGCAGCCTGTCGAGCTGGTCAAGCCACCGCCCGGATGCAAACGCCTCGCTTTCTATTTCCCGCCCCATTTTGTTTTCAATCACAAACCCGGCCAGGACAGCGGATTCGGGGAAACGGGGCCGGCCGACAAAGGCAAGAGGCGTTCCGGCCCCATATATCTCGGCCACGGTTGAGTAGCCAAGCTTGCCCACCACCAGGTCAGCAGCCCGGATCAGATCCGGATGATAGAGCGGGGTGCGGGCAGGAATCTTATACACATTGCCGCGTTTTTTTTGTTTTTCACCAGTCCCGGCCAGCAGAAAAACATATTTATCTTTAGCCTGCAACGCATGGAGAGAAAAATTATTGGCGACGATACCGCCCATGGTAAGCAGGATCACGGGTTTGCCTGGAGGCAGTCCCAGACAGGCCCGCACTTCATCGCGGCTTTTTCTGCCCTGGCGAAACACCGGTGCCAGGGAAACTGCACCGGGAACGGGCCGGCAGACAGGGGCTGCCTGCAGGTGCAGGTCTGCCTGGTTATAGATGTTTTCAAGGAAGGCAATGTGGGAATCAAAAAAGGGATTGTCCTGTCGATAGGCCTGGTAGATCCAGTCCCAGGTGAAATTTTCCAGCAAAATGGAGGGAATGGCCAGCCGCTTCGCAACGACAATGCCCAGCGGGGCAATATCACAAAGGATGCAGTCACAGCCGGCAAGCAGGTCGCATGCCCTTTCAATCAACGCAGAATCAAGTGGATACAGGCTATCCAGGGCCACCCGGGTGGCAGCCATGTCCTCTTCCAGGCTGTTTTTCTGGATCAAACCCACATCGGTCTGCATTTCATGCCAGGTCAGACAAAGCTCACCGCAGCCGCGAAAAAACCATTCCGGAACTGTGGTGAGCAGGGTGCAGCTAAGGGAAAGCCGCCGGGACAGGGCCTCGATGACTGCGGCGGCACGGGCCGCGTGGCCGAATCCGTGCGGGGTGATGCAGCACCCCATGTGCAGTCGCCGGGAACCGGGCATGACTCAATCCAGCTCAACCCTGAGCGGCAGGATTATGGTGAATCGGCTGCCCTTGCCGACAACCGAATAGACCTCGATCCGGCCGCCGTGCTTTTCAACGATGTTTCTGGCAATGGCCAGGCCCAGGCCGGTGCCCTTGTGTTTGTCGGTAAAAAAGGGCGAGAATATCTGCCCGATCTTGTCCTCATCCATGCCGATACCGGTATCGCTGATGGTAATGGAAAGGAAATCACCATCGGGATCGTATGCCGTGGTAATCGTCAGTTCACCTCCGTCCGGCATGGCCTGGATGCCGTTGAAGACCATGTTCATCAGCACCTGGTACATCTGCTCGCCATCCATCTTGCGGCGGGGTAGATGCGGCGCCAGCTCAAGGCGCAGGTTGATCTTTTTCTGCTCCAGTTCACGGCCGAAGAAGCGGGCAATCCGCTCGGCCAGGACATTAAGGGATTCCGCCTCCATGGCAGGGTCTCTCGGCCGGGCAAAATCAAGAAACTCACGGACAATGGTATCAAGACGGGTGGTTTCCTCGACAATGATCCCGGCCAGGTGTTCACTGCCCGGCGCCACCCTGGCGATTCGTTTCCCGAGAATCTCCGCTGTTGAACGGACAATGCCGAGCGGATTCTTTATCTCGTGCGATACAGCCGCCACCATCTTGCCCAGGGTGGCCAGCCGCTGCGCCTCACCCAGCTTCTCCTCAAGACGGAGCCGTTCCCTGGCCCGCTGGGCCATAATCCGGTTGGCCCGTACAACAATCACGCCCAGTACGGCAAAGAGTACGCCCATGATCAAAAGAGAAAGGAGAATAATCCGGGCCTGCAGCTCAATAATGGCGCGCAGATCAAGAGACAGATCCTGGACCACCTCGATCACGCCCATGATCTCGCCGGACCGTTCGCCGGTCCGGTCTTCCTGGCGGAAAGGCACGTAGGTTTTCAGGGTACAGTAAACGGGCGGCGCACCGGGCAGCAGGTTAAAGAGAGAACCAGAGCTGATCAAAACGGCATTGTCCTCGCCCCGCCTCGCCTTTTCATATTCCATTCCTCCCATATTGCGGCGGCCGACCAGCTCGGTAATGGTGGAATAGGAGATGATATTTTCCCTGGAATCATAGATGGTGACCGAGTCAATGTGCATACCCCGGGTAATGTTACGGACAATTCCGTCCAGACGCCTGAACTGACGCTGGTCGGACAGGGCGATACGACCGTAGCGGACCACAGTGGGCAGGACAAACTGGAGAAAAACCTGCCGGTTCAGATTTTCGGCAAAGAGCTGGGAATAGGCCTCGCTGCGCTTTAAGAGCACATGCTTGGCATTGTTGGCCAGAATCCAGGAAAGCAGCAGGGAGGCGCAGAAGATCAGGGCCAGGCTGACCACGGCAAAGTACTTGACCAGCTCAAAGGGCAGCAGTTCGTCACTGGCCGCGGAACGCTTGCGGCGGAACTGATTTTTCCGTTTATGCCTGTGAATCAGAAGACTGAGCCGGGCCGGCCACTGGCCAATCGTCTGCCAGACGCCAAGCGCAAAGGTGCGGAGTTTTCTGATCAGGTCGCTTTTATGCCCGTGGAATACACCTTTCACCTGCAAACCCCGCACTGTCTGCAGAGCGTGGTATCACAGCTCTGCGTCTTCTTCTCGCAAAAGGCGCGATCCAGCTCCCGACCCAGGTACCTGTTGTCCACGCCGTGATCAAGCACCTGCCAGCAGAACAGCTCGTCTATATCCCTGGGCCGGATGGCATACTCCCACCGGGACAGGCCGCGTGCCTTCATGGCCTGGCGAAAGGTACGCCGTCCAGTACCCATATCCATGAGGACCGGGGCCAGCCGCCGGTCACCGCGGGAGAAGACTGCCTGCTCCAGGACCCTTTCCGGCCTGTCCACCCGCAGGCGTATGTTGGGAATTTTTTTGATCATGCGGCGAAGATACCTGATTTTCTGCTTTAATGCCACAAGGGCCGGACCGGCTGCCTGTTCCGCCCTGGCCGCCTGTCTGGACAGGCCACCGTAGGAGAGATATTGAAACGGGGTCCACGGCTTGGGCACAAAGGAGTTGACCGACAGGGTCATCTCCATCATTTTCCCCTGCCGCCGGGCAATGGGCAGGATGGTTTCACGCAGGCGGGCGAGCATTGCCGCCAGCTCATCAAGATCGGCCATGGTTTCCGTGGGCAGGCCGATCATGACATAGAGCTTGAGATGGAGAATGCCGGCCCGGACCAGCTGTTCCGCCGCCGAAACCAGATCATCCTCCATAAGCCCCTTGTTGATCACCCGCCGCAGCCGTTCCGAGGCCCCATCCGGGGCAATGGCCACGGACTTCAGGTTTGAATCGGCCAGCAGCGAAACCAGGCCGGGCGTGACCCGGTCGGCGCGCAGGGAGGAAAAGGACAGGGAGAGATGCTCCTGGCGCAGCAGGCGGGAAAATTCTTCCAGAATGTCGACATGGGCCATCTCCATGCCGAGCAGACCGATACGGACTGCCCGGGAGGGCCGCTCTTCCAGGGCCTTGCGGATGGATGACCGGGGCCAGAGCCGGGGCGGCCGGTAGATGTACCCGGCCGCACAGAACCGGCAGCCCCGGCTGCAGCCCCGCCCAAGCTCGATCATGTACATGGCAAGCTCCGCCTCTGGAGTGAGCAGGCGGGAATGGCCGGCCACCTCGCTTTTTGCAAGGTGGACCCGCTGTATCCTGGCCGGCACGCCAGGGGCAGGGGTAATTGCCGCCACCCGGCCATCATCCCTGTATGTAAACGCATAGAGGGATGGCACGTAACAGCCCCGCATGGAACTGTATCTTTCCAAAAGCTCCGCCCGCGCAGGCAGGCCATCCGTATTTGCATCCAGGGGGGAAAAAATCGTATCAAGCAGGGGTTCGGCCTCGCCAATGGCCATGATATCGGCAAAAGGGGCAATGGGTTCGGGATTCATGAATACGGCCACCCCGCCCATGATGATCAGTGGCGCTCCCGGTCCGACAGGGAATCCGGCCCGTTGTTCGGCATAGGGGGCGATGCCGCCCGCGGCCAGCATGCCGGCCAGACGGGAAAAATCGTGTTCAAAGCTGATTGAGACGCAGATAACCGGGAAATCGGTCAGGGGACGGTTGGACTCAAGGGAACGCAGGGCAGCGCCATGCTCGGGATAGACCACCCGTTCACAGACAATCCTGTCCCGCTCGTTGAGCAGGGCGTAGACCTGCTGAAAGCCGAGATTGGAAACAGCGACCGGATAGGTATTGGGATAGAGAAGGGCCACCGGCAGGCGGCCCTTCCATTTTTTACGGATGGTTCCGGTTTCGGCGGCCAGAATGTCTGCGCGCACGGGATTCAGGAACAGACAATGCCGGCCTGACCCTGCCGCCCAGGCTCAGTTCGCCTTTTTGCGCAGATAGGCCGGCTCGTCATAGTCTTCAAGATCATGGTCGTCAAAGACCGGAAAGGGCAGCTTGGAAAGCCCGGAGGGCATCTTGTTGGGCTTGGCCACCCGCTGGGGCCGTTCCTCCCCCGTCGCCTTTTCAGGCACTTCGCGCGGAGCCGCGACAGGAGTGGGGGAAGCGGTCGGGGCTGGCTGTCCCTTGACCAGTTCTATCTGGGAAATGGTCTCCGCATCATCCATGGACTCGATACCGGTGGCGATCACCGTGACCTGCAGTTCCTCGCCGCAGGACTCATCAAAAAGAGCGCCGATGATCACATTGGCATCATCGTGCGCCTTTTCCTGGATCAGGGCCGAGGCCTCCATGAACTCAGCCAGGGTCAGGGTTTCCTCTGTGGCCGAGATATTGACCAGAACGCCGCGGGCGCCATCTATGCCCACGTCTTCAAGAAGCTGATTGTCAATGGCCCGCTTGGCCGCCTCGGCGGCCCGGTTTTCACCCACGGCCGCGCCCGTGCCCATGATGGCCGGCCCGACCTCCTTCATGACCGTGCGCAGGTCTGCGAAATCAACATTGATATGGCCGGGCAGGTTGATCAGATCAGTAATTCCCTTGACCGCCTGAAGAAGGACATGATCCACCTTCTGCATCATGGCAACCAGGGTGGAGTTTTTCTGCATCAGGGTCAGCAGCCGGTCATTGGGCACGGTGATGATGGTGTCCGCATACTCCTTGAGTTCTTCCCAGCCCGTTTCCGCATTGCGCATCCGTTTTTTGGCCTCGAAATAGAAGGGCTTGGTGACAACCGCCACGGTCAGCGCCCCGGATTCCTTGGAAATCTTGGCAATGACCGGTGCCGCGCCGGTTCCTGTGCCACCGCCAAGTCCGGCGGTGATAAAGACCATGTCCGCGCCCTGGAGCACGCTTTTGAGTTCATCATAACTCTCCTGGGCCGATTCCCGGCCCACCTCGGGATCAGCGCCCGCGCCCATGCCCTTGGCAATGCCGGGACCAAGCTGAATACGGACATCGGCCCGTGACTTTTCCAGGGCCTGGACATCGGTATTGGCCGCAATGAATTCAACACCTGACAACCTGTTCAAGACCATGGTGTTGATGGCATTGCCGCCGCCCCCTCCGACACCGATAACCTTAATAGTTGCTACAGATTCTTCTTCCGCGACTCGAAACGACATGGCTCTCCCCATTGACAAGAAGTTATTTCACTCAAACAATCGTAATTGATCACAGGATTCGTAACTCTATAGTTTCATTACCTTGTAACGTATAAGTTGGCACGGGTGCCCTGGATTTGTGCAGGTAAGCGAAGCCTGCGAGACTCCGGGCGTGGTTGTTCATTATAGCCCGCTATATGGGCAACCACGACCGTGCAAAGAGGTAAGCGAGGCACGAGACTCCGCAGGGTACCCGTGACGACTTACAAACGAACTGCCCGCTACCAACGCAATACTCCGCCTCTGAAGCTCATGTTCTCCCTGCTGGCCGGGACCGCAGAGAGTCCATATACGAAAAGTATAGCACCCATTCATGCAATTGAGCCAAACCAATTTTGCAGCCACGACCGCGCGGCCGATTACTGATGTATGATTTGTACGCAACAACAATGCTTTTTTGCATCAAAACGGTTCAGACGATATTTTTCATCCAGTTTTTCAGCTTATCCACCACGCCGCCGCTCTCGCGCGGGCCACTCCGCATGGCCTGACTGCCGTAGAGAACCAGGCCCACGGCCGTTGTACAGCGCGGGGAGCGAACATCCTCAACCCGACCGCCGATCCCGGTGGGATAGGCCAGCCGCACCGGCATATCAAACACCTGCTCAGCCAGATCAACGATATTGGCAAGAAGCGAAGTGCCGCCGGTAAGGACCATGCCGGCATTGATCCGGTTGCGGTAACCGGAATTACAGATATTGGTGTTGACCATCTGCATGATTTCCTCAATCCTGGCCTCGAGGATCTCGACCATGACCCGCTGGGAAACCTTGCGGGGTTTGCGATCTCCCACTGTCGGCACCTCGATGATCAGGTTATCCTTGATCATGGACGACAGGGCGCCGCCGTACAGATATTTCAGTTCCTCGGCCTCCTGGAGCGGGGTGCGCAGCCCCACCGACAGGTCACTGGTCAGGTTGTTGCCGCCCAGGGCCAGTTCCCAGGTATGCTTGATGGTGCCGTTGCAGAACACGGCCAGATCCGTGGTACCGCCGCCGATATCCAGAAGCACCACGCCCAGTTCAAGTTCATCCCGGCTCAGCACGGTATAGGAGGAGGCCACCGATTCCAGGACAATCTCGGACACGGCCAGGCCGGCCCGGTTACAGCTGGTGACCAGGTTATGGAGCGAGGTATTATCGGCGGTGACAATATGGACATTGGTCACCAGGCGCACCCCGGTCATGCCGAGCGGATTCTGGATGCCGGTATGATCATCCACCATGTACTCCTGGGGCAGGACATGGATAATCTGCTGATTATCGGAAATCTTGACGGTCTGGGCGGCCCGGATCACCTCGTCTATGTGTTTTTCCCGGATCTCCTGGTTATTGATGGCAATGATACCGGGGGAATTAAAGCTCTTGATATGGTTGCCGGCAATGCCCACATACACGGTCTCGATGTCACAGCCCGCCATATCCGAGGCCGCTTCCACGGCATCCCGGATCGCCTTGACCGTGGACTCGATATTGACCACTACCCCCTTTTTCATGCCCAGGGATGCTGCCGTGCCCACACCGATAATATCGACCCGGTCATCCAAAACCTCGCCGATTACCGCGCAGATCTTGGTTGTGCCTATGTCAAGACCGGCAACGAGTTCACCGGGTTCGCGTTCAACCTGTTCTTCCATACCTTATTTCCTGCCGGGACCAGCCATGGCCACCAGCACTTTGTGTTCCATATAGTCCATATGAATTTCCCGTATGCCGGCAATCTTTTTCTTGCGGTACAACCGGTCAAGAATCCTGATCAGGCGATAATACCTGGTGCTTATATTCTCGCTACCCATGTAAATGGGAAAGGGATGATCAACAAGAAAGAGAACCAGCCCCTTGTCCCGGTCACAGTGGACCTCGGAAATCGCCTGTATGGGTAAAATTGCGTTGCCGCGCGCTGCGAGACGAAGAAGTTTAATTGCCTTGTCCCGCAGGGACTGCCCACCCTGTTCATCGTTTTGCCTCTCGGGAGGCAGGCCGGTAATCACCGGATAATCTATTTCCTGGCCAGGCCTGACCCGGGCAAAAAGCCGTCCCTTGTCATCAAGATAGGAAAGCCCCCCACCCCTGTCCCCTGCCTGCTGAACCAACGCCAGGACGCGGTGTTCCCGGACCGTAATCTCCACCCGGGAGGGCCAGACCACACGCAACCGGGCCGTATCGATCCAGGCCAGGTCCTCAATGCGCTTGCGGGCCGCCTCCAGATCATAACCGAGCAGGCCGACGCCCTGATGGAGCCCGCTCTGCTCAACAATCTCCCTGCGCTCCACGATCCGGTTGCCGCTCACCTCCAGTTCGGTGAGGCGAAAGACATCCGAGGCGGCCAGACGGTGATAGAAGACGGTACCGCCTGCCAGGATCGACAGAGCAAAAGCCATGGCCACCAGCAGATGTGCCCCTCTGATACGTGGGCTCCTGCCCGTGGACGGAAAACCGGCCCCGGCGGTGCGTCTTTTGGGCAGAAGGCGGGCAATCCATTGCCGAAACGGCGCGCCAGCGCCGAAAATCCGCCCGGCCAGACGCCTGCCCGGATCTGTTTTTCGCGAATATTTCGGCCTGTATATTGCCATCTGTCTCCTGAAAATAGTATCTGCGTATCTTAAAGTATATGCACTTCCGGCTCAAGAAAAATACCTGCCCTTACCATTACTTTATCCTGAACAAGTTCCATAAGCGCGATGATATCCGTAGCGGTCGCCCCTCCCGTGTTGACTATGAAATTGGCATGTTCTTCCGCAACCATTGCTCCGCCTACCCGCAGCCCTTTCAAACCAGCCTCTTCAATGAGCCGGCCCGCGTACTCTCCCTGCGGATTTTTGAAAAAGGAACCGGCCGAAGGCAGGCAGGGCTGCTGTTTGCCGCGCCGCCGCCCCCGATACGTGGCCATGGTTGCGGCTATTTCCTCTTTCCTGCCAAAAGAGAGGGAAAACCGGGCCGAGAGCAGCAGAACCTCCGATAATTCCACGCCCTCGATGGCCATTGTCCGATAGCCGGCATGCCACTGATCCGACCCGATATCATACATTTCACCTCGACCGTCAAGGATCCTGAAGCTGGTCAGGAACTGACTGATTTCCCTGCCAAAGGCACCGGCATTCATCCGGACCGCTCCGCCCACAGTACCGGGAATGGAGCTTAAAAATTCAAGACCGGCCAGGCTGTGTTTTTGGCAGAAGCCGAGCAGTTCGGCCAGCAGGCAGCCGCTTTCCGCCTCAATCCCACTGCTGGTTTTTTTATCAAAAACGCATTTTCTGCCCGCAAACCGGATCAGCACGCCCGGATAGCCCGCATCCCTGACCAGCAGATTGGAACCGCGCCCTATCCCCCGCCAGGGTATGGCCTGTTCAGCGCAGTAGCGAACCAGCCGCTCAGCCTGCCGAATACTCCCGGGTTCGGCAAGGGCCGCTGCCATGCCGCCGGCCCGCAGGGTGCAGTGGCGGGCCATGTTCACCTCAAAGGCAATCCTCTCTCCACACAGCCTGGCCAGCTCTCTTTTCCGGGCAGGTGACAGCGCCATGCCGGTGTTTATTTCCCTGTCTTGTCCAGATACCGCTCGCCGGCCTGGACAATATTACCGGCCCCAAGGGTAAGCAGCAGATCACCTTCCCTGAGCAGTCCGGCCAGATACTCCGGCAGTTCGGCCACGGACGGCACCAGAGATGCATCCCGCTGGCCATGTTCCTTGATCGCGGCCAGGAGGCGTTCGCTTGTCACGCCCTTGATGGGCTCCTCGCTGGCCGGATAGATATCGGTCAGGACCAGTACATCGGCGCGGTGAAATGCTGTGGTGAATTCATCAAACAGGGCCCTTGTCCTGGTGTAGCGGTGCGGCTGAAAGGCGACCACCAGTCGCCTGTCCGGCCAACCCTGCCGGACCGCGTCCAGGGTGGCCCTGATCTCGGTGGGATGATGACCATAGTCATCCACAACCAGAACGCCGTCCCGTTCACCCTTGATCTGCAATCGCCGCTGCACGCCCGCAAAAGAGGACAACCCCTCGGCAATAATGGAAAAATCAATGTCCAGTTCCAGGGCAACGCCGATCGCGGCCAGACTGTTGTACACCGTATGCCTGCCGGGCCGGTTCACCGTGACCCTGCCCAGGTCCCGGCCGCGAAAACGGACCGTAAACGCGGTGTCAAGCCCCCGGCTCTCGATCCTGGTTGCATGGAGATCCGCCTGTTCACTCAACCCATAGGTAATGATCCGCCGTCTGATGCGCGGCAGCAGGCGGGCGATATTCTCATCGTCAAAGCAGAGGATCGCCACCCCGTAAAAGGGCAGGATGTCAATAAACTGAAGAAAGACCTCCTTGATATGGTCCAGGTCCCGGTAATAATCGAGGTGCTCCAGGTCTATGTTGGTCACCACCTCGATCACAGGAGAGAGCTTGAGAAAGGAACCATCGCTCTCATCCGCCTCGGCAACCAGAAAATCGCCGCAGCCCAGCTTGGCATTGCCTCCCAGGCTATCCACCTTGCCGCCGACCACAATGGTGGGATCAAGCCCGGCATGGGCCAGGATAGTGGAAACAATCGAGGTGGTGGAGGTCTTGCCGTGGCTGCCGGCAATGGCTATACCGTACTTGGCCAGGCGCATGAGCTCGGCCAGCATCTCGGCCCGCTGGATGACCGGAATATGGGCCTCTTTTGCCGCCGTCACTTCGGGATTGTCGGCTCCGATGGCCGATGAGGTCACCACCACGTCCGCGCCCCGCACCCAGTCGCCATGGTGCCCCTCATGGATCGTGCCGCCGAGTTGTGCCAGCCGACGGGTGATTTCCGAGCCGCGCAGGTCGGAACCGCTCACCCGGTAGCCGAGATTGAGCAGCAGCTCCGCAATGCCGGACATGCCGATGCCGCCGATGCCGACAAAATGGATGTTTTTGGTTTTATTATACATATCCTTTCTATCCAACCCCGGCCAACCCGGCGCAGACCGCAACTATTTTCTCGGTGGCATCGGGCCGGGCCATGCTCCGCATGGCCATGGCCTTGATCTGAAGATTCTTCTGATCCCCGGCCAGATCATGGAGCAGATCAGCGAGTATCCGGCCATCCAGTTCCTCCTCCCGGGCGACAACAGCTCCGCCACCGCGCTCGTAATAGGCGGCATTGGTGGCCTGGTGATCATCGGCCGCGTGGGGGTAGGGAATCAGAACCGCGGGCAGTCCCATGACCGCAAGCTCGGCCAGGGTGGTGGCCCCGGCCCTTGATATGACCAGATCGGCAAGGCTATACGCCTTGGCCATGTTTTTGAAAAATGCGCCGACCTGTGCCTGTACCCCCATTTTTTCATACCCGCTCCGGACCTTTTTCATATCCGCGGGTCCGGTCTGATGGATCATCCGTATCTCCACCCCCTTTCCTTTCAATATCCGTACCGCATCAAGCACCAGCTCGTTGACCCGCCGCGCGCCCTGACTGCCGCCCAGGACAAGCAGGGTACAGGCGCCGCCGGTCCAGCTCTTTTTCTGCCTGGCCGCGGCAAGAATCTCCCGCCGGACCGGATTGCCGGTCATGACCGTTTTTTCCTCGGCAAAAGGCGGCCTGCAGGGCAGGGAGATGCATATTTTTTTTGCCAACCTGCCGCCAACCCGGTTGGCCAGACCGGGCACCGAGTTCTGTTCATGGATGCAGATCGGCACCCGCAGTATCCTGGCCGCCAACAGCACGGGCACGGTCACGTAACCACCCACCGCAAAAACCAGGTCCGGCCGGAAGTCCCTCAGAATCGACAGGGCCTGAACCAGGGCAATGGGCAGCCGGGTTGCGGCGTGGAGCAGACCGGCCAACCCCAGCCCCTTGATCCCGGAAAAGGTGATCACCTCGCGCCTGAACTCCTGTTCGGCAAGGACCTGGTTATCAATCTGGCGGCTGGTGCCGATAAAGAGGACCTCGCCATCGTCATAGCGGTCCCGTATCGCCGTGGCAACGGCCAGGGCTGGAAAAAGGTGACCGCCGGTGCCGCCGCCGGTAACAATCAGGCGCATATTGAGGAAGGCAGTTCCCGCACACCGTTGGCATCATCCTCGACCGGCGCCTGAAACAGATCATCCCGGTCATCCATGAGCTCGGCCATGATCACGTCAAAACAGAGCGGACAGTACCCATGGGTCACCCGCTCACCCTTGCCGAACTGATAATCCTCCCGCCAGTGGCTGCCATGCTCCACCCGCTGACAGACACAACATATCTTGGTCATGCTCTTTCTCCCTGTTGATGATCGAATTCACCGTCACTATTTTTCTTCAGGTCCAGCACCGAACGGCTGAAAACCCTGCCCCGGTGCCCGTAATCGGAAAACATGTCAAAACTGGCGCAGCCGGGCGCAAGCAGCACCGTGTCGCCGGGTTCAGCCAGTTCAAATCCCCGGCGGACGGCCATGTCCATGTCCGCAACCCTGACAACCGGGACCAGCCCGGCAAAACTGTCATGAAGCTGGCCTGCAGCCTCGCCCATGACCAGCATCCGGCGCACTTTTTCGGCAATGACCGGGCCAAGCGCGTCAAAGTCCGCGCCTTTGGCCTGACCGCCGGCTATGAGCACCACCTTGCCGGGGCAGCTTTCAATGGCCGCCCGCATGGCACCTGCGTTGGTCGCCTTGGAATCATTGATAAACTCTACCCCGCCCAGGGTAGCCACCGGCGTCATTCTGTGCTCGGCCGGTCGAAACCCGGCCAGCCCCTTTTCAAAGGCGGCGGGATGCCCAACAAGCTCGGCCGCGCCAAGCAGGGCCGCGGCCGCATTCAAGCGGCCAACGCCTGAATCAAGCCGGGTTGCGGCCAGATCAAACCAGTATTCCTGTCCCGATCCAACCAACCCTACCCTGCTGCCCTCAATCCTGGCATGGTCCTGCTCGCGGCGGCCAAAAGTCTTGACCCGGGCCGGCACAGTGTCGGCCCGGGACAACAGGTCTGGATCATCGCTGCCGAAGATGGCCAGGTCATCCTGATTCTGATACCGGAAAAGGCGCATCTTTGCCTCGGTATACTGTTCCATGGAGCCGTGCCGGTCAAGATGATCCGGACTCAAATTGAGTAGCAGCCCAACATCCGGCCGGAAGCCCAGGCCAAGATCAAGCTGAAAACTGGACAGCTCAAGGACAACCGCATCAAAGGACCTGGTTGTCATCAAGGCTTCCAGCAACGGCGTGCCGATATTACCGCCCACAAAAGGTTTTTTCCCTGATGCGTGCAGCAGCTCGCCAATCAGGGCCGTGACCGTGGTCTTGCCGTTGGAGCCGGTCACGCCGATGACCGGTACTGAAAACCGGCCCGCCGCCAGGGCCAGCTCGCCATACAGGGGAATACCCATCTGCCGCGCCTTCACCAGGACAGGTAGATCCAGGGGCACGCCCGGCCCCGGGACAAGAGCGTCCGCGGCCAGGACAAAGGCTTCACTGTGTCCGCCGGTTTCCAGATCCAGCCCGGCCAGCACCTCGAGTTCATCCCGACTGAGCGCTTCTCTTTTCCTGGCCTCGGAAACCGCCACCCGCGCGCCTTGCTGCCTGAGAAACCGTACCGTGGCCAGGCCGGCAATACCCAGCCCGAGCACCACAATTTTTTTGCCGGCCAAATCAAGCATGGGTTCAGCGCAGTTTCAACGTTGCCAGGGCCAGCAGGCCCAGAATAATTGATATGATCCAGAAACGGACCACCACCTTGGGTTCCTGCCAGCCTTTTTTCTCGAAATGGTGGTGGATCGGGGCCATGAGAAAAACACGCCGGCCACCGCTCATCTTGAAAAAACCGACCTGAATGATCACCGACAGCGCCTCCATGACAAAAATCCCGCCCACTATGGAAAGCAGGATCTCCTGTTTGGTGATAATGGCCACCGCGCCCAGGATGCCGCCCAGGGCCAGGGATCCCACGTCACCCATGAAAATCTCGGCCGGATAGGCATTGAACCAGAGAAAGCCCAGGCAGGCTCCGACCATGGCGCCGCAGAACACCGCCACCTCCCCGGCACCGGGCACAAAGGGAATCTGCAGGTACCTGGCCACGATTGCATTGCCGGCGGCGTAGGAAAAGATCAGATACACGGCGCCGCTTATCATCACCGGCCCGGCGGCCAGACCGTCCAGGCCGTCAGTGAGGTTGACCGCATTGGAAGCGCCGACAATAACAATCACCGCAAAGGGCACATACCACCAGCCCAGGTCCGGATGAAAAGCCTTGAAAAATGGAATGGCCAGGGTGCCGTCATATTCGGGATGAAGCAGCAGGTACAGACCGACCATGGAGGCCCCGGCCACCTGGAGGACCAGTTTCCCCCGGGCGCTCACCCCCTTTGTGTTACCCTTGCTGATCTTCCGCATATCATCCATGGCCCCGATGCCGCCGAAAAAAATGGCAATGGCAGCCAAAAGCCAGACCAGGCCGCTGGAAAGATTCCCCCACAGCAGGATCGAAAAGAGAATGGAGGCCAGGATCAGCAGTCCGCCCATGGTGGGCACTCCCTGTTTACTGAAATGGGACTCGGGGCCATCGCTGCGCACCACCTGGCCGATCTGCCGCCGCTGCAGCCAACGGATAAAAGGCGGTCCGCACAGCCACAGGATCAGAAAACCGGTCACGGCCGCGCCGATGGAACGGAAGGTGATATAGCGAAAGACGTTGAGCCAGCTGATCTGGGTATGGAGAGGATAGAGAAAATGATACAGCATTATCTACTCTCCGTTGCGTGAAGGATCAAAACGGTTCTGCAGCTCGATCAATAAATTCTCCATGCGCATGCCGCGCGATCCCTTGACCAGCAGCCAGTCATCCTCGCCCAGACGGCCGCTGATCATGAGATGATACAGCCAGTCCGCCATGGCCACGGTGTCGACAAAGCCCATGACCCGGTCCTTGGCCATGCCCTCCTGCCTGGCCCCGGCAACCACGTCCTGACGGTAGTCTCCGGTCACGGCAAGAAGCGTGTAGCCGAGCCGGGCCGCCAGTCGGCCGATCTCCCGGTGGGCGTCCGGAGCCGCATCGCCCAGTTCGAGCATATCACCCAGGGCGGCCAGCTTGCGACTCCGGGGATCAAAGGAAGCCATGGTTTCCAGGGCCGCGGCCATGGAAGAGGGATTGGCATTATAGGAATCATTGACCACCTTGAGACCGCCTGGAACCCGGTCGAACTGCATCCTCTTGTCTATGTTGGCAAACCTGGACAAGGCCCGGACAATGACCGGGCCACCAATACCTGCCGCATGGGCGATGGCTGCCGCAGCCGCGCAGTTGGCCACATTATGCCGCCCTGGCACCGGTAGGACAAAACGACACCGCCAGCTGCCGATATGCAGGGTCAGGCGGCTGCCCTGCTCGCCAAGGGGCGCGATGCGGGTTATCCGGACCTCCGGTTTGCGGCGCCGGCCCCTTGCGGTAACGGCATAACCGATCTGTCTGCCCGTATGTCGAGCCGCCTGCCCGAGCACCAACGGATCATCACAGTTGACCACGGCAATGGACGATTCCGGCAGGGCCGCG
>Ga0256914_1001090_pt1 | contig 25773 bp, 22 predicted proteins | sample HulkmetaG_FD_191571 | JGI IMG/M metagenome (GOLD analysis project Ga0256914, IMG submission 191571) | Hydrothermal chimney microbial communities from Main Endeavour vent field at the Juan de Fuca Ridge, Pacific Ocean - Hulk | ecosystem: Environmental > Aquatic > Marine > Hydrothermal vents ... | reverse complement strand
CAATGCTGTTTTTCTCCACCCTATGGGCATCATCTACAATAAAAACCTGGTGAAAGAGGGTGTTGTTAAGGGTTGGAAGGATCTTACCGATCCCAGATGGAAGGGAAAGGTGCTAATGGCTGATCCCAGAAAGTCCGGTTCTGCCTATGGCGAGCTTATTATAATGCTTGAGGATTATGGTAGGGGAGAGGCTGCGTGGAATCTGGTAAAAGCGCTGTATAAGAATCTCGTTATAGTAAGTAGTTCCAGTCATACGTATAAGTTTGTAGCCTCCGGTCAGTATCCCTTTGGTTTTACCCATGAGCGAAATGCCTATAAGTATGCCGCTGCCGGGAAACCCGTTGGTTTTATCTATCCGGAGGAGGGAACTGCCGTTAGGCCGGATGGTATTTACCTTGTAAAGGGAGGTCCGAATCCCAAGCTTGCCAAGAAGTTTATTGATTTTGTGCTTTCTAAAGAGATAATGACGGCGCTGAGGGATCTTGGTTTTAGAGTGAACAGAAAGGACGTGGCTCCTCCCAAGGGGTATCCGCCCATTAGCTCGATTAAACAGGGACCCTACGATCCTGTGTGGGCGGCAACGCATAGGGCGGAAATCTTGAAGAAGTGGACAGCAATAGCTGAAGCCGAGGCCAAATAGTATGTTACTGTAAGGTGAGATGCATTCCAATTTAAATAGTGCCGGGGCTTAGAGTAGCTCCGGCATTTTGTAATATTGCGGGGGTGGATTTGGGGATATGTGGATTCCCGACTAAAGTGTTATTTTTATAAGCGGAGATGTTAAAATGACCGGAGTTGGTGTAAAAATAGAGGGTGTAACGAAAAAATTCGGAAGTGTTACTGCTGTAGATAATCTCTCCCTGGAGATAAAACCAGGGGAGCTGTTTACGTTACTCGGTCCCTCCGGGTGCGGAAAAACAACGCTGTTAAGAACTATTGCAGGTTTTTACTACCAGGAGAGTGGGGCTATCTACTTTAACGATAAGCGGATCGATGGCATCCCTCCTCATAAACGGGATACGGGTATGGTGTTTCAAAGTTATGCCGTTTTCCCCTTTATGAGTGTTTTCGATAATATAGCTTACGGGCTTAGGGCTAGAAGGGTTACGAGGCATGAGATAAAAGAGCGTGTGATGAATGCCATTGAACTTGTGAGACTCTCGGGTATGGAAAAACGAAGACCGGATCAGCTGTCCGGGGGTCAACAGCAGAGAGTGGCCGTTGCCAGAGCTATTGTTATCGAGCCCAGGGTTTTGCTTATGGACGAACCGCTCTCCAATCTCGATGCCAAACTCCGGGTTGAGATGCGGGTAGATATTAGACGTCTCCAGAAAAAACTTGGTATTACAATGATATACGTTACCCATGATCAGGAGGAGGCACTTGCTATCTCGGATAGAATTGCTGTGATGGCAAAGGGTAGGATTGTACAGATAGGTACTCCCTGGGAGATCTACCACAAACCTGCGTCCCCCTATGTTGCGGATTTTATTGGTGTTACCAATTTCTTCGAGTGTAGGGTTGTATCTCAAACCGAAAATTCTGTTGTGGTGCTATTCCAAAATCGGGAGTTAAGGCTTAGGGCGAGTTTTAAGAATAAGACGGAGAGGGTTGTGGCCTCTATAAGGCCCGAGGCTTTGAGGCTTAAGAGCGATATGGGTGATTTGGGGGGTAAAGAAGAGCCTGTGTTTAGTTTTAAGGGAAAAGTTCTGGATTCTGTGTATCTGGGTTCCTCGATTTCTATTATATGTGAGGCAGAGGACGGAACCAATTTTCAGGTTTCGGTAGCCAATCCGGTGAGAGAGGCTCTTATCGACGAGGGTAGTACGATAGAAGTGGTTTTTGCGACTGACGATATGTCGGTATTCCCGGTGGAAGAGATGGTAGGGGTTAAAAATGGCTGATATTAGTACTAATGTTAAGAGTAACACCATACTTAATATTAGGAGAAAAATATTTGATGTCTGGAATATTCCAATATTGATATTTATTGGAAGTTTTCTCCTCTTCCTCATTTATCCGATTTTCTCTGTGGTAAAGGCAAGTCTTATAGATGTATCTGCCACAAGCCATACAATTTCCTTTAGCAGTTATGTTAAGTTTTTTACCAAACCCTACTATTATAGGGCTCTTATAAATACCCTGACCCTTGGGGTTCTTGGAACGGTAGGGATAATGATTATCGATATCCCTCTTGCTTATTTTTATACACGCTACCGGGTTTACGGGCATGTTGCTATTGGAACGGCGCTCTGGATTCCCTATTTGACTCCGGCATTTATCGGGGCCTATACATGGCTTATCCTATTCGGAAGATTTGGTCTTATAACCATGATGTTTAAGAAGGTAGGAATAATGATTCCTACGATTGGCGGGTATTGGGGGGTGTTGATTGTGTTTATCCTTAGCTACTATCCCCTTGGCTTTATACTGTTAACAGGGGCTTTCCAGACGATAGACCCTTCGCTGGAGGAGGCTGCACATAATTTGGGAGCCTCTAATTTCAGACGCTTCTGGACGGTCACACTGCCCGCCGCAACCCCATCTATTCTCAATGCCGCCCTCATGGTTTTTATTCTGATAATAGATTCTTTTGGAATTCCCGCCATTATTGGGGTTGGAACCCCGGTTCTTACAACCCTTGTTTATGGCGAGTTTACCTCTGAAATGGGTGGTCCGCCTATAATGGCAAGTACAGGAGCCACAATTCTTCTCACTATCTCTATGGGCATACTGATTATACAGCGTGTTTATCTTAAAAGGAAGAGCTTTGTCACAAGTGGAACGAGAGCTCCGGTTTTGGTTGATCCCCCTTTAGCCAAAAAATTATTTCTTACCTTTATCTTTTTTATCGTTTTGATAGTTTCCCTGTTACCCATTGTTACTATTATCATTTCCTCCTTCACAGTTTCAAACGGTCCTGTTCTCGAGTATGGTCACTTTACTTTGGATCAGTATAAGAAAACTTTCTATGCCGTTATGACCCCTCTTACCAATTCTTACATTCTTGCCACCACGGCCACTGTTTTTGATCTCCTTCTTGGTTCGCTTCTCGGGTATGTGATTGTTAGAAAGGGGAAAAAACTCGCAACCTTTATCGATGCCTTTTCGTCCCTTCCCCTGGGTATTCCCGGTGTGCTCCTTGGAATCGGGATGATTCTTGCCTTTTCCAAGAGACCCCTCGTTCTGATAGGAACCGGATGGATACTTATAGTAGCATACTTTGTTAGGAGGCTTCCCCATCCTGTGAGGACGGTTTCCGCAATTCTCTCCCAGGTGAATAAAAATGTGGAAGAGGCCTCGGTTAATCTTGGTGTACCCCCTATAAGGACATTTTTTAAGGTTACCAGTCGGATGATCATGCCCGGAATTATATCGGGAGGGCTATTAGCCTGGACAGCCTCGGTTGCTGATTTGACCTGTACAATACTTATATTCTCCGCTCAGTGGAAAACGCTTACCGTTGAGACCTTTGCTCAGATAAGGAGTGATTTGTACGGTCCGGCCTCTGTAATAGGTATTTTCCTTGTTCTCTCTGTTCTTATACCGATCTTTGTTGTGAATCTTCTCACGAGGAATAAGGTGGAGAAGCAGGTTTAGGTGAGAACTGGTGGTTTTTAGTGAAATGATAAATCTTGGGGTCTCGCTTGTTGCCTTTAAGGATATAGAGGAGATTAAGGATTTCCTCGGGATGGTAGAGGAAAAATCCCCCCTATTGCGCTTCGGTGGTTTTGAACTTTCTTATAACCTTCCTAAGGAAGCTCTGAGTAAACTCTCTTTTTTGAGGGGAAAGACAATTTCCGTTCATGCTCCTTGTCCTCAAACGGAGTTCTATCCGAATCTGGGTTCTGCCAATGTGGGTATTTTAAATGATTCTCTAAACGTTATAAGAGAAAGTGCAGAAACTGCAGTAGAGTTTGGGGCTAAGAGGGTTGTGCTTCACCCGGGATATACCCTGGATATCCCGGTGTATAGTGATTTTAGAAAACGAAACGCCATGATAGGTGAGATTATCAAGAACGAGAACTCTTTTGCATTTATTAGGGGGGATACTTTTACTAGGGTGGAGTATAGTAAAACTAAAGATTATCAGGAACATCTCGCCGTTTCCTTTGATAATTTAAAACTGGCACTTAATATCTGTAGAGATATTGGAGTAGAGCTTGCTATAGAAAACCTGAATCCTCGGTTGACCTACCTCTATCAGGCACCCGATGATGTTCTCGAGGCAGTCAGTAGAGTGGAGGGGATTGGGGTGTGTCTTGATATAGGTCATCTGTGGATTACATCTCTGGTTTATAATCTTGATTTTTTGTCCGCGGTAAAACGTATCGCGGATACGGGAGCGGTTGTTAGTGTTCATGTCCACGATAACAATTCCAGCCTACCCGCTCATCTCGCCGACGAGCATTTAATTCCGGGGCACGGTGTAATACCGATAGTTGAGGCTCTTAGTATCCTGAAGGAGAGAGGTGTAACTGATTTTATTGTAGAGGCTGTGAATGACAGAAGTGGAGAGGGGCTTGGTTTTTTAACGAAGTTTCTGAAATGATTTTTAACAGGTTAGGTGAAGTATTAAATTTGTATTGGGATTGTTTATATACTTTATTGCCTCCGGGGTTGTGAGTATCAATAGTTTTATTCCCTTTTTGTCCGCCTTCTCTTTAAACTCTTCGGTTACCGGTAAACTCCCGTATATTCCGGTACCTACTACCAGTGTTTCACACTCCCAGGGTATGTTTTCGTAAGGAGTAAGGGGGGTGTGGCCATACATGGGTTTGTATTTTCTGGAGTGGGTTTTGTTTCTCTCTTTTATTTTACCCCTTTCAATTACTATATCCTCTGTATAGGTTTTTCCGTCGATTTTTATGTTTCCGAAGGATAGGTTATCTACCCTCATCATAATTTCTCCCCTTTAATGATTTTGGATCTATTTCCGGATTTATATTTACAGTATACCCTTCAGTACCTTTTCCACTCTATCTATTTCTTCTGTGTCAAGTTCTAAACCCGCTGTTTTGGCGTATAGGGAACCTCTTCCCAGTAGGTAGGTTCCCGCTTTTATTGCGGGAATAACTTTTCCGTTAACAGCATCGACTATTTCGTATAGTTTATTTATTCTCTTTTGCATCTCATTTACCTGCACCCAGTTCTTTGCTTTTGCGGCTCTTAGCATAGCGACGTATGGTTCTATTAAAACATTTCCCATCCCGGTAACTATTCCGTTTCCCCCGAGAATGAGAGATGGGGCATCTAAAAGATCCTCTCCCTGGATTAGGTTAATATCTCTGTTCAGGTTCATGTAGAGCCATCTTGAGAATGTAGAAAAATCGCCGGAACTATCCTTTATGGCTGCTATGTTTTTAATCTTTGATAGTTCAATCAGAGTGGAATATTCTATTTTGTTCTGAGTGCACTGGGGAATATTGTAGAGTATCAGTGGGAGCTCGGTTGATAATGCAATCTTTTTAAAGTGTTCAACTATTGCATTTTGTGGCACGGAGCAGTAAAAGGGGGTTACGGCTACTACGAAATCCGGCTCCAGTTTTTCGAACTGGTGAATCTCTTCTATTGTTTGCTCTGTAGAGGGTTTTAGGGCGGCAATACAGGTAAGGGTATCCGGTGCCAGAGCTTTTACCATTTTGAAATTCTCTATTTTTTCCTCTATGGTTAAATTAACACCGTCGCCTGTGCTTCCGTTTATGAAAAAACCGTCTACTCCCGCCTCTTTTAGATATATTATTTGCCTTTCTAGCAATTTCTCATCTCTCCTTTTTTCTTTGGTGAGAGGAGTTATTAGAGCCGGTATCACTCCGTAAAGTTCCTTTTTCTCAGACATTACTTATCCTCCTGAAAGAATGTTTAAAATTAAAAATTCGTTTCTTCCAATTTTGTTCCACTCCTCTGATTTCTTTCTCTGATTTTTTTCAGTGAGCCCCAAAATGATGCGGAATGAACAGAACTATCTCCGGAACGTAGGTAATCAAGAGAAGCACGGCAATCAGAACAAGTAGCATGGGAAGTACTTCCTTTATTATTATTTTTAACGGCGTATCGGATATTCCGGATACGATAAAGAGAAGCATACCCATTGGGGGGGTAGAGAGCCCGATCATCATGTTTAGCACTATTACCACGCCAAAGTGAACAAGATCTATGCCCAGAGATTTTACTAAGGGTAGAACCATTGGAATAAATACCACTGTGATGACAGAGGTATCAATGAACATACCCAAAATTATGAATAGAATATTGATAATGAGTAGTAAGAGATACTTGTTGGTGGTTATCCCCAATAGAAACTGTGCAATGTACTGGGGAATATGTTCAAAAGCTACTATATATGAGAAGGTGAAGGCGGCTCCTACTATTAGTGTAAGGGTTCCCGTAGTTTTAACGGTATCTACGATTACATCTATTAGTTGCTTTAGCCCCATTGCCCTATAAACAAAGATTGAGATTATTATTGCGTAGAAGGCGGCAACCGCTCCTGCCTCAGTAGGGGTCATTACCCCTGTGTATATCCCCCCTAAAAGGATTACAGGTGTTAATAGGGCCGGAAAGGCCTTTATCGTGTATATGATAAACTCCCTTATTGTGTATACCTTTCCTCTGGGGTAGTTTCTCTTGTTTGCGATTATCGCTATATATCCCATAAGAGCCAGTCCTATTAGTAAACCGGGAATCATGCCGCCCAGGAATAAGCTCCCTATAGAGGCTCCAGATAACATTGCATAGAAGACCATGGGAATGCTTGGGGGAAATATGGGACCGATTGTTGCAGAAGCCGCGGTTATTGCGCAGCTAAATCCGTCGTCGTAGCCGTGATCTCTCATAGCCTGTATCTCCATAATTCCGAGGCCGGATGCATCGGCAACGGCGGAACCTGTCATCCCGGAAAAGATAATGGAGGCTACAACATTTACGTGACCCATTCCACCCTTTAGCCTTCCGACTAGTGCGTTGGCGAAATTGAACACCATCTCTGTAACCTTGCCCGTGTTCATTATCTTTGCGGTAAAGATAAAGAGTGGGACAGCCATAAGAATATATTTTGAAAACAGGTTTGATAGTACCTGATTGGCCACAAGTCCTATATCTAGCCCCTTTACCAGCATGTAGAAGATAGATGTCGTTATCATCCCCAGGGCTATGGGTATCCTTATTATAAATATGAGGGTAAACCCTATTAAAAATACTATTAATGCGGTATCCAATTTAATACTCCCTCTTAAAAAGCTTTTTAAAATCTATAACCAGGTCGTAAGCGGTATGACCAAGGATCAGTATTGTAAAAATCATGTATGGGGAAAATGCAATGCTAAAGGGAATCTGTAAGACCGTAGATTTTTGAAAAGACATGAAGGATATGTACTTGTACGTTGGATAAAAGGCTATAACAAAGCTTATAAACACCAGTCCGTTAGCGCTTAGTCTGAAGATTAGTTTCCAGAAGGAATTAAGCATATCGTATATGATTCCGAAAACCACGTGGATGCCGAGTCTTCTTGCATAGCATGCACCCAGAATTGCCGTCCAGATGAACCCGAATATTGTTATCTCGTACGGCCATGTCAGGGGGTTGTTTAGAAAGTATCTAAAGAATATTTGAAGAATAAAGACAGCAAACATGATAGAAAAGGCGACAGATGGGATGTATATCTCAAAGAGATCGAGTACAAATTTCCCAATCTTTAAGAGAGTCGATCTGTTTTCGGCTTTATCACTCATTTTTATTACCTTCGACTGAATAATTTCTATCAAGGGGGACTCTATATGCCCCCCTGATAGGATTATTATTTATTCGCTAAAGTTGTTTTGCAAGCAATTATTTTGCAAGTGCCTGAACCTCTTTAAATAGATTCATGTCCCAGCTTCCGCTGATCTTCTTGTTGGACAGGTACATATGCTGGGCATACTTCATGAAAGCCTCTTTGTCCGGTTTGACAATTATTAAGCCCTGTTTCTTAAAGAAATCGAGGAGTTTGGATTCGGCATTCAGGTTTGTTGTGTCGCAGAACTCCCTTGCCTTTTCCAGAGCCTTGTAAACCTTTGCCTGGATATCCGGACCGAGGGATTCCCACTTCTTCTCGTTCATTGTGGGGAAGATTGGGTTGATATAGTGATCCGTCAGTATGATGTATTTGGTTACCTCATAGAACTTCGCATTCTTGTCGGTGGGAAGTGGGTTGTCCTGTCCGTCAATTGTTCCGGTTTTTAAGGCCATGTATACCTCGCTGAAACTTAGAGGAGTGGGGTTTGCTCCCAGAGCTTTGCCCATGAATAGCCAGGTTGGGGTATTGGGCATTCTCAGCTTCACACCCTTCATGTCCTGTGGTGTTCTTACTACACGGCCTATGTCACGAAGATTGAGTTCTCGTGTTCCAAGGTAGAAGGCTCCAAGGGGGCGAATTCCCACCTTTTTGGCTATATCTGCGAAGATCTTTTTTCCAATTGGCCCGTTGAATGTTTTGGTCATATGGTTGTAGTCTTTAAAGATATATGCCGCTGCAAACATTGACATATAGGGTACATACTGTGCCAACCAGTTTGGCCCGGTGTACACCATATCGAGTGTTCCCTTTCTAATAGCAGCCTGTGCGGCCTCTTGGGTAAAGAGCTGGCCGGAGGGGTAAACATCAACCTCTACCTTTCCGTTTGTGAGCTTTTCGAGCTCTTTTTTGAAGATGTACATCGCCTTTGTGTGAGCATCATTTGGTACTGATACCGAACTCCAGACAATTTTTATTTTTTTGCCCGGGGCTGCGCCCTTCTTTTCCTGTGCCCCACCTGCAAATGCGAATGAGACAGCTACAAGCAGAGCAAGTATCACTGTTAGGAATCTTTTCATAGACACCTCCTTAAAAGATATTTTTTGCTGCACTCTCCCGGTTGAGTGAACCTTGTTATGTATGGCAGCGTTTTTGCCGTTTTTCTTAATTGGCTCCATAGTTTTTAGTGTTCTCCCTTGTATCCCAGTAGCTTGGATATTTTATTGGCCTTCTCTGTAACGAGTTTTCCTATAGAGGGGATAGTTTCCATGTTTATCCGTTGGGATGGCCCTGATATACTGATTGAGGCGTGCACCTTTCCTTCCATATCGAAGATAGGAGCTCCGACACATCTTACCCCCTCCTCGTGCTCCATGTTGTCTATTGAGTATCCGCGTTTTTTGGTTTCTCTTAGCTCATTCAATAATATTTTCTCGTCGGTGATTGTATTTTTTGTGAATTGGGGAAGTCCTTTTGCCTTTATTATTCGTTTTATTTCGTCTTCATCCTGCATTGCAAGTATTGCCTTCCCTACCGCGGTACAATGGAGAGGCGCGCGTACACCTATAACGGAGTATGTCCTTAAGCGTTTTGTGGATTCGAAACATTCGACGTAGAGTATTTCATCATTATCGAGGACTGTTAGATGAACGGTTTCGTCTAACTCCTCGTTTAACTGTCGTAGAATGGGGGTTGCTATTCTTCTTATTTCCAGGTTTAATTGGGCCTTGTTTCCAAGCTCTATTAGCCTTATTCCGAGAGAGTACTCGTTATTCTTATCTCTGCATATGAAATCCTCTTTACAGAGTGTCGTAAGAATTTCATATGCACTACTCTTTGGAAGACTTAAGGTTTGGGTTATTTCAGGGAGTGTTAAAGATTTTCGCTCTGCGATTAGTTCTATTATTTTTAAAGCCCTGTATACGGATCTAACACCCATTTTTTGTCCTCGATATATTCACATATATGAACATTATTCATATATACGAATATTATTATAAATCTGTCGGACAGTATTGTCAATATATGGATTTTATATACGAAAAATATTTTTATCTTTACCATTATTGGGGTGACACTGTAGAATATGAGCGTGATCGAACTTAGAGAGGTTAGTGATAGAAAAACAAGAGAGGATTTTTTGCGCTTTCCCTATAGAGCCTTCAGAAAATATCCTTCCTTTGTGGGGGCTCCGGATATTTTTGTAAAAGATGCTCTTGTCAAGGAGAAAAATCCCTACTTTAAGGACGGTGAGATGGTTCTCCTCGTTGCGTATAGAGATGGAAAACCTGCGGGGAGGGTACTGTTTGGTTACTCAGGCTCTTTTATAGAACGGCTTAAGAAACGAGAGGGGGTTTTTTCTCTCTTTGATTTTGTTGAGGATTATAATGTCTTCTGTGCTATTGCCGATAGGATGCGTGAATACTTTAAAAAATGGGATATCTCGCTCGTAAGGGGACCTCTTCCCCCGGACGGTGAGGATAATTTTAGGGGGGTCTTAACAAAAGGTTTTGAGTATTCACCCTATTTTCTCACCAGTTGGAATCCTCCCTACTACCTTGATTTTTATAGGCGTTACGGTTTTGAGAGTTACAATACACTCTTTGCACTTCGCCTTGAACAGGAGAGGGTCTTCTCGGAGAGATTGAAGGCCCTTGCCGATAAAACGCGCAAGCGCTATGGGATATCAATAAGGCCTGTAAATTTGAGGGACAAAGGGAGAGAGGTAAAAATTATTAAGCGGATAGTGGATGAAACCTTTACCGAGGAACTTGTCGAAGATTGGGAGGATTTTTTACCACCGGATGAGGAGGGAATACGCTTTTTAATTCGTTCTCTGGGCTTTGTTGCTGATAGGGATATTGTGCTTCTTGCATTTGTAAGGGATGAACCTGCGGGGTTTGTTGTAGGGCTTCCGGATTACAATCGGTTGTTTGTTGGTCTTGATGGTAGGACAACCCCAAAATTATTATTTAGACTTTTGTTTGGAAAGAGAAAAATTAATCGTGCAAGGATACTAATCTTTGGTGTTTCCTATAAACATAGGAACAAAGGAGTAGATTTAAACCTTATGCTTAAGCTGGCGGAGAATGCCCTTAAAAGGGGATATATGGAGGCAGAGGGTTCTACCATTGGAGAGGAAAACTATCCCATGTGGAGAGCTGTTGCTCATATAGGGGGAAAGATTTATAAGGAGTATCAGTTCTTTAAAATTCCCGTTAAGTTTCCCGTTAAGTAAATGAAAACTGTGGATAGGAAAAAGCTATGAAGAGTAATATTGAAAGACTGAGTATTGGTAAGAAAATTGCCTTCGGAGTAGGTGATTCCACCTTTTCTCTGTTATTTACTACCCTTAGCTTTTATTTTTTGTTTTTTTTAACCGATGGGGTTGGAATACCTGCGGCGCTTGCCGGTTGGATTTTTTTTATAGGTAAGCTGTGGGATGCCTTTAGTGATCCTATCATGGGTTATATCTCTGATAGGACAAAGACCAAATGGGGGCGAAGAAGACCTTACCTTCTGTTTGGGGTGTTCCCCCTTGCTGTGAGTTACATTTTACTCTGGCAGCGTTACAATATTAATAGTGAAGTCTTGCTCTTCTCTCTCTATGCTCTGTTGGCGGTGGTGTTTTTTACCGCTTTTACCGCTCTTGCCGTACCCTACAGTGCCCTGATCCCGGAGCTGACCCTTGATTACAATGATCGGACGGCACTTGTAAGTTTTAGGATGACGTTTTCCATTCTCTTTTCAATTGTAGGGGCGGCTCTGCCAATGATGTTTGTAGATGCAGTGGGGGGTAACGTAGCTTTGGGTTTTAGAAACATGGCATTTGTTTTCGGAATATTTTCCATAGTTCCTATCCTTGTTACCTTTGCAGGTACGAGGGAACGTTTTTCCGGTGAGGGTAAGGCCGCTGTTTCTATAAGGGATGCGTACAAACTTACCCTAAAGAACAGGCCCTTCAGGTTTGCCATGCTTATATTTTTGCTTTCTTGGGTAACGGTGGATATTATTGGTGTTGTTTTTGTTTACTTTGTAACCTACTACCTCAATCGGAAAGAGCTTCTAGATACGCTTTTCTTTACAATGTTTGCCGTTGCCGTTGTGTTTTTACCCTTCTGGTACTGGGTTTCAAGGAGAGTGGGAAAGCGGTGGACCTATATAATGGGTATAAGTTTTTGGGCCGTGATGATGCTCGTTATAATATTTCTTCCCCGAGATGTGCCAAACCTCCTTCTTATTGTGATGAGTGCTCTTGCGGGAATTGGTATATCGACTGCCCATGTTATACCCTGGGCATTAATTCCAGAGTGTGTGGATTATGATGAGATAACCACCGGCAGAAGAAGAGAGGGGATGTATACCGGTTTCCTTACATTTCTTCAGAAACTTGCCTCCTCCCTTGCCATACTTTTGGCAGGATGGGTGCTTGGAATTTCTGGTTATAGGGCAGGAATGGCTCAGTCCGGTAAAACCCTCTGGTCTATCCGTATACTCCTTGGTCCGATACCGGCACTTTTGCTCTTTTCTTCTATAGTGCTCGCGTATTTCTATCCGATTACCAGGGCGTACTTTAGAGAAATGAGAGCAGAATTGGATAGGAAGAATTCCCTGAGTGCCTCCGTGCTAAGGCCCGATTAGTTAGAGTTTATTTGTTGGGGTTAGTGTGCTAGGTAGAATTATCTCTCGGCCTTTGTCATTTTCCCTATTGCTCTGGAACCGAAGTGATATATACCGTTTGCCTCCAGAAACACGGCTAGTGAAAGAATTACAAGCTTTGACCAATCGTATGGTTGGACGGATAGTGTGCGCCATAGGGCAAGGAGAATGGTGATGAGGGCAGATGCTATCAATGCGGCATAGCCCTCTATTTTAAACCATTTTTTAACTGCCTGAGTGATTGGTACTACAATGGATGCCAGTGCGAGTATTTCCATTACAAGTTGGTTGGTAATCATAGTTACTCCCCTTGGACTTTTTATTTGGAAAATAGGCGGGTTTAATTTCCATTGTATGAGTGTACAATACGGATGGAGGAATGTAAAATTGTTATCTTAAAAAAGCTAAAAGAGAGGCGCCGACCGGATTCGAACCGGTGCATAAAGGTTTTGCAGACCTCTCCCTTACCACTTGGGTACGGCGCCTTGAATACTTAAGCAAATGTTATAGAAGAATCTCCTGCCAGTTCCACAGCAAATATACAAAAAAATAAAACTCGTGTCCAGACTGATGTGGGGGGATTATTTGCTTTACAATCGATTATGTTTTAACTTTACTGTATGTAGGCAATGTTACGATAAGTTGATACAAGGAGTGTAGCTATGGAAAAGTATGTGGAACTTAAAAGCAGAAACGGACTTTTAAGGGGAATGATTCATGTCCCGGAGGGTGCATCGGGCACTAATAGGGTGCCGGGGGTGATTCTCTACCATGGATTTACCGGAAACAGAATGGAACCGAATTTCGTATTTGTTAGATTTTCCAGAATGTTGCTTAAGGAGGGAATTGCCAGTGTGAGGTTTGACTTCTGGGGTAGCGGAGAGAGTGAGGGAGAGTTTGATAGGATGACTCTTTCCGGTGAGATAGAGGATGCCAAAGCAATCCTGGATTTCTTTAAGGGGCAGGATTTTATAGACCCTAGCAGGGTTTTCCTTTTGGGACTTAGCATGGGTGGAACGGTTGCAGGTTACGTTGCCGGTTTGAGAGGCGAAGAGGTGAGAGGGTTGATTCTCTGGGCTGCTGCCGGTGAGATGCGGGACCTGCTCGTAAAGAATATGGAGAGGGTTAAAAAAGAGGGAGGCAATAAAAATCCTATGGATGCCGGGGGAATTTTAATCGGTGAGGAATTTGTTAAAGATGTTATGTCCCTCAATATAATGGAGCAGACTGCTAAGTACGGGGGAAAAGCCGTGATTATCCACGGAAAGGGAGATGAAACGGTGCCCTGGGAGGTTGCAGAAAAGTATAAGGCACTCTTTGGAGAGAGAGGGGAGGTTCATTACATAGAGGATGCCGATCATACCTTTAGGGGTTATGAGTGGGAAAAGCAGTTGTTTGGCTATACTATGGGGTTTATAAAGAGAGAAATTGGTTAGGGAATCTAGCTCCTCTGATCCGCTTGCTCTTCTTATATATCCTCCGGTATATGATTTTGCCCTTTACGATCTGTTTTTAAAACCGTTTGGTCTTTTAAGGGTAGGTAATCTCCTCAGGGCTTCCGGTTACAGGGTAAGGGTTATCAATGCGTTAGACTATACTGATGAAGAAACGGTAAGGGTTCTCGGAAAGCCAAAACGTAAGTCCGATGGGACGGGAAAACTCTTTAGGCAGATAGCGGAGAAGCCAGGGGTTTTGAAGAGGGGGGCTCTTTCCTCTTTAAAACGCAACTTTGCCAGGTATGGGGTGCTTTCAGGTGTTATAGAGGGGAAAATACGGGAGGAGAGGCCGGATATTATTCTTGTTTCCTCAGGGATGACTTATTGGTATTTAGGGGTCAAAGAGGTAGTTGAGATGTGCAGGAGGATTTATCCCCGTGTTCCTATTGTACTTGGGGGTGTGTATGCCACTCTCTGTGAGAAACATGCTAGAAATAATTTGGATGTCGATTTTATTGTTGTGGGAAATGCGCGACCTGAGCTTGATAGAATTCTGGAGATTCTGAAATTACCCGGGTTGAACGATGTAATTACTCCCTTGGTAGCGGGCATCCCCCTGGAGCCCCTGCTGGAGGAAAAAATATTTAGAGATGCGGCGGTTGTAATGTTAAATACGGGTTGTCCCTTTAGGTGTCGCTATTGTGCCTCCTTTAGAATGTATGATCGTTTTTTAAAGGGAAATCCGAATCATACTCTTACATTTATTAAAAAAGTACATTCTTCCCTTGGCACACGAAACTTTGCATTTTACGATGATGCTCTCTTATTTAGAAGGGAGGAAGTTTTTCTCCCCTTTATTAAAATGGTGGTAGAGGAGGAGTTAAATCTCAACTTTTACCTTCCAAATGGTATCCATCTATCCTATCTGGATGAAACGGTTGCCAGGCTTATGTTTAAAGCGGGATTTAGAGATGTGAGGATCGGTTTGGAAAGCTCATCGGATGCATTTCACAGCCGGGAGGATAGAAAGCTCGATATCCATGAGTTTGGTAGAGGAATCGAAATTTTAAAATCTGTAGGGTTTACCGGGGCTCAGATTGGAGTATACATTCTTGCGGGGCTTCCCGGACAGTACAGAGAGGAGGTGGAGGAAACAATTAGATTTGTTTCCCCGTATGGGGTAAGGATATATGTAGCGGAGTATTCTCCCGTACCCGGCACCCCGATGTTTGAAGATAGTGTAAGATTCTCCTCGTTTCCTATAGAGGAGGAACCTCTTCTACATAACAATACCATTTTGCCCCTTCAATGGGAGCATTTTAGCTTTGAGGATTTGAGTTATTTGAAGGGCTTGGCTAGAGAGCTCTCTATTAAGAGGTAATTTGTTGGAATCTGTTAGAAGATTTGACGTTTGGAGGGTGATGTTAGTTTAAAAAGGATATTTCTAAGCTCATCCGCCGGTTCCTCTTCCCTGTTCAGTATTTTGTACACCCCGGAGATAATGGGGAGTTTTAGCTTGTATTGTTTGTTAAGTATATGGGCGCACCTTGTCGCTGCCGCTCCCTCTGGTATGTAGCCCAGAGATGGAAGATTTGCCAGTAGGTCCTCTATGTTTCTGAATTTGGAGAGTACGTTGTCCAGTACGATCTCTCTCCCGAACCGTCTGTTTCTTCCGTACTTGCTCCTGCAGGTAACGTCCAGATCCCCCACACCTGCAATAGAGGTGAAGGTTTCCGGATGGGTTGAGCCCATGGCCAATCCGACTTGCTGTATCTCATTTAAACCCGCTGCTAGTAGTAGAGATTCGGTGTTGTCCCCGAATATATCAAGAAGTTCCTTTAGGGCATCTAACATTCCAAAGGCTATTGCAATTACGTTCTTTAGAGCGGCGCTTACCTGTACACCTGTGATATCTAGGGAGGGAAAAACCATAAGAGAATCGGAGGAGAGTAAATTCCTGAATCGAATGGCATTCTTGCCGTTTTTAGAGGCGCTTATCAGTCCGGTAAGTTTGCCTCTGGCAACCTCCTCTGCATGACTGGGACCGGATATGTAAACGAGTTTGTCTTTGTAGAAACCGGGGAGATAGTTCTCTATTACTTCGGTAATAAGGTGTATTTCCCCCTCTGTTTCTATAAATCCCTTTGTAAGGATTCCGATGTAGGATTTCCCCTCCATGATGTTTTTGACACCGAGGATACTCTTAACGATATTTAATAGAAAGAGGGAGGGAATAACAAATAGTATATAATCTTTGTCCGTAGCCACCTCTTGTGGTATGTTGGAGGCCTTTAGTGTTTGTGGGAGATTTACGCCGTAGAGATACCTATTGTTGGTATGTTTTTTATTTATCTCTTGTGCAACCTCTTGCTCGAAACTCCATATTTCAACTCTAAGTCCTTTATCGCTTAGTACTTTGGCTACAGCGGTTCCCCATGCTCCTGCCCCGAATATCCCTACTCTTGGTGTAATAGTTTTCTCCCCTGAGGTTTTTTCTCCCTTGGATGTCCTCTCTTTCATTGTGTCTTCTCTCATGGCACCTATGATAGTGGTGGGTTTTAGTAAGAATCTCCCTCGTTCGGAACGAGACAGATAAACTTTAGGTCTACGTTTCCCGTGTTTACAAATTGATGAGTCACATTACCCTCGATAAAGGCGACGGATCCCTTTTTGATGGGGTTATCTTTGCCCTCGATTACCACCTTGCCCTCTCCCTCAAGAACATAGTTGGCGTGCCACCATGGATGTTTATGATATGGGGTATATCCTCCGGGTGCGACTTTGAATACTCTAAAATAGCCGTCAAACCCGTCTTTTGGGCCTATTAAGATCTGTTTTGTTACATCCTTTAGTTCTCTGTCCTCTAGTTTTACCTCTTCAATTGCATCTTCATGATTAATCATTGAGACTCCCCCTCTACAAGCTTCCGAAATTCTTTAATCTTACCTTGGATTATTTTAATGCCTGAGTCCCAGAAGTCAACAGTTTCTATGTCAAAACCGGCCTCTCTGGTTATCTGGTTTGCCGATTTCATTCCTGTTGATGCGAGGAGCTTCCTATAGGTGTCAGCGAATCTTTTCCCCTCTTCTAGGAATCTTGCGTAGAGTGATATTCCGAATAAGAGTCCAAAGGCGTATGGAAAGTTGTAGAATGCAAATTCGGCATTGTAGTAGTGCCCCTTTACCGCCCACATGTATGGGTGTAGTTCCTTGGGATTAAGTGCATCCCCATAGGTTTCCCTCTGGGCTTTTAGCATGATATCGTTTAACTCGTCCACGGAGAGTTCTTTTTCTTCTCTAATCTTTATAATCTCGGATTCGAATATAAAACGCGAGAGTATATCTACAATAACCTGAGTAGAGTCGGCAAGATAGACATCTAAAGCATTTAATTTTTCTTGCCCCTCGAATTTCTCAAGGGCTCGGTTAAAAACTATGTTTTCGCAGAAAATAGAGGCGGTTTCTGCAAGGGTCATCGGATAGGTGCGTAGTAGATGTGGGGTATCTCTAAGGACATGGTGATGATATCCGTGACCTAATTCGTGGGCTATGGTAGAAACGGAGCTAAAAGAACCGTCAAAATTGCACAGTATTCGCGATTCTTTTTGCAGGGGCACGGTTGCACAATAGGCACCACCGATTTTACCGTCTCTAGGTTCCGCATCTATCCAACCCTCTTGGAAGGCAGTGCTTGCAAACTCTGCCAGTTCTTGGGAGAAATCGCCAAACTGTTCTACGATAAAATTTCTAGCTTCACTGTAATTCCACTTTTTAAAAGCCTTTCCTACCGGGGCAAATATGTCATAAAAGGAAAGCTTTTCTATTCCGAGGAGGTTGGCCTTTGTCTTGAGATAATCCCTGAAGAGTGGTAGAGATTTTTTCATCGAGGTGATTAGTGCATCGAGGGTGTTCTCTGTAATTCTCGATTGCGCAATTGAACGTTCAAGTGTGTTTTTAAAATTTCTGCGCCTGTTAAGTATTACGGAGAAACCTTTGACCCCGTTTATAGCAAATGCAAGTGGGGTTTTCATACTCTCCCATGCCTCAAGTTCTTTGAGGTAGGCCTTTTTCCTTATCTCTCTGTCGGACTCGTGAGCGAGGGCACGGAGTTGGGTAACGGTTTTCTCTTCGCCTGTGGTCTCATCCCATATAACCTTAAGCTGAGAAGAGATTACCTCCTGCAATCGTCCCCATGCATCCGCTCCCGCTCTTGCCAGATCTCCGGCAAGTTCCTCTTCTGCAGGGCTCATCTGGTGTTCGCTGAAGAATGTCTGCTCTTTCAGGAAAAATGAGTAATCTCTGAGAAATGAATCTCTCTCTACAAGCTTTTGTAATCCTCCACTTTCCGATTGTGTGAGATTTTCATTTAGTTTTTTTAGAAGATCTCTAAAGCTAACAGCAATTCTCTTTAGAGGTATAGAGACTTCCTCGAGGAGGTTAATCTTTTCGAGTGCCAATCTGTTGTACGAGTCGGTAGAGTATATAAGGTAGGCGTATGTTTCAAGATTCTGTTGTAAATCGTAGGTTTTATTCAGTAGAGTGAGGGAAGATTTTAACCATGTTAGTACCTTTGCCCTCTCTGTAAATGTATAGGACTCTGCACCCTCTATCTGAGACTCTAATTCTTTGATGAGTTTCTTGAGTAGTTCTACATCCTCCTCGTATTCTCTGGAATCGAGTGAGGGATAGATGTTTTGTAGGTTCCATCTGGGAAGTTTCCCCTCGGTAGATTGTCCGTGGGTACGGTTAGATAACCCACTGTTCGTCGGGGAGTTCGTATTCGACAATTTCTTCCTCCTTAAAAAACAGGGCGAGTTCCCTTTGGGCACTCTCCCGGGAATCCGAGGCGTGGATTACGTTTTTCTTTGTTATAAGTGCGTAATCCCCACGTATTGTTCCGGGAAGAGCATCTATTGGATTGGTAGCACCTGCAAGCTTTCTTATGACATGAATTGCATTTTCACCCTCAACAGCCATTACAATGACCGGTCCTGAGGTCATGTATTCTATTAAGGGTTCATAAAAAACCTTGCCTTTATGTTCTGCGTATTGCTCTTCCGCTAATTCTTTTGAGATTTTGATAAGTTTCATCCCTACAATCTTTAGGGATGCCATTTCAAGGCGTTTTATCACCTCTCCGACCAGGTGTCTCTGCAGTACACCGGGTTTCAAAATTACAAGGGATCGTTCTATAGACATTTCGGGACTCCAGTTGTGTTGAATTGATTTTGGCCAGGCTATTTTCTAAGCCAGGTTTACCGTGTTATAAACCATTGCCAGATTAATTTCAATTCCTTTTTAATATTTTACCTGTGAGGTATAAATATGTATAAATGCGTGGGGGTACATTTTTAGAACGAATCTTCCGATTTTAAATATAAAAGGAGGGAGGTTGCCTATTATCGATTGTATGTTATCCCCAGAGAGTACCAGCTTTGAAATAGGGGAGAGTGGTAGTGAAACTGCGGTTCTGGGAATTGGCTCTTTTGAACAGCATTCCCATCACTTGCCGCTCGAGACAGATTTTGTTATAGCATCTAGAGTGTCACGTGAGGTGGCAAGGCGTATTGGTGCTGTGTTTCTCCACCCTCTACCGTACTCTGTCTCTCTTGAGCATATGGGCTTTAGCGGTACCGTTTTACTTAAGCCGGAGACCTTGAAACGGGTAATCTGGGATATGGCAGAGTCCGTATCAATTTGGGGAATAAAATATTTTCTCCTGTTAAATTTTCATGGGGGAAATTTTGTGCTAAACCCTACGGCGAGAGAGTGGAATATGGCAGGTAGGAGGCCTTTTCTTCTGCTTCTGGATTTTTACTCGGGAATAAAGGATATGGCTCCCAATCTTCATGCAGGTGAAGTGGAAACCTCACTGATGCTCTACCTTAAGCCTGAGGTTGTAAGATTGGAGCGAGCAAGAGATTTTATCCCGGAGTTTGGAAGAGAGGATTTGACTCATTTTGGTATGAAGGGGCTTAGCCCCGACGGGGTGTGGGGATACGCCACAAGGGCTACGAGGGAAAAGGGTGAGAGGTGGTTTAATGAGGGAGTAAACTATTTGATAAATAGGTATGTAAGAGTAAAGGAAAAATTTGAGAACTTTTCACAATAGAGAAGCAGCATTATTATTTTATCTAACTAGCAGTTTAGAAGAGAACTATCAGGAGAATGCGTATGGAAAGAAAAATAAAATCTAGAATTCTGGCGAGAGTGCTTGTTGCTATAGTTACCGGGGCAGTGTTAATCGTGGTGAACATATTGGGAATATTCTATCTCTTGTCGGCTATGGATGGTCTTGGCAATGCTATTAATGTCTCCGGAAGCGAGAGGATGAGAACCATTCTCTTGGGTTTCTGGGCCAATTCCTACTACAATGCTGTTATTTCCGACGATATGAAAAGGGCCAAATTTTGTAGGAAAAGTGCTCTTAAGGAGTTGAGTACCTATGAACGTTTTCTCAATGGATTAATAAAAGGAGATAAAGAGTTGGGATTAACGCCTGTTCCTACGGAGCATATAATGAATCTTATAAACGATTGGAAGGCATCCTGGGAGAAGTATAAGGGAGATATACTTACACTCTTTCAGGAGCAACTTCCGAGAGAAGATTTGATAAAAGTGGCAAAAAGAATAACCCCAGAGCGGGCGGTTAGTCTGAAAAATCTGGTGCATAAAGTGGTTAATGCTTATAGTGAGTTATCCAACAGCAGACTCTACGAACTTAAAATGGTGGTTCTTGCAATCCTTGTTGAGATGTTAGTCATAATATTTGCCATAATTCTGGTTGTCAGGAAGAGTCTTGTACCTATCAGACGTCTTCTTGATGCAATAGAGATAATTGCGAGGAGGGATCTAACTGTTAGGGTTGATATGAAAGCCAATAACGAGATAGGCGATATTGGAAGGGCAATTGATGAAATGACAGCAACTCTGGATAGTTTTATTGGAAAGATTCAAGGTATTGCAGATGAGGTAACCAATACAAATAACGATCTTTCCGCGGCGATTACAGAATCGGGTGCTGCTACTCGGGAGATGGTGGCCTCCATAGAGAGTGTAAATAGCAGTCTTACCAAGCAGAAAGAGGTGATAGATGAAGCAGTTGGTTATATAAGGGAGATGGCGGAGATTACTGATAATATCAGACGCCATGTAGAGGAGCAGTACAAGGCTGTGGAAGAGAGTACGGCCAGTGTGGAAGAGATGGCGAGTTCCATAAGTTCCGTTAGTAAAAGTACCGCACATGCCGAGGAGATTAGTAAAAAATTGGTTAACGTAGCGGAGGAGGGAGGAGAGAAAATTTCCTCCACCATGCGCTCAATTCAGGAGATACAGGAATCCTCCGTAAAGATCACGGAAGCGATAAGCGGTATCACAAGAATAGCAGCTACTACAAATCTTTTGTCTATGAACGCCGCTATAGAGGCCGCCCATGCGGGGGAGGCTGGGGCCGGTTTTGGGGTAGTTGCGGAAGAGATAAGAAAGTTGGCAGCTGATTCTGCTGAGGAGGCTAAATCTATAAAGGAAAATGTTCAGGAGATGCTTAAAAAGATTGAGCAGGGAACAAAGGAATCCGATGAAGCGGGTAGAGCTTTTGAGCGAATTATGACAGAGTTAAATCAAACTGTGAGTATTATTGTAGAAATAGCCAATGCCATGAATGAACAGAGAGTGGCAGCGGATGATATGCTAAAATCTATGCAACATCTGGTGGAGCTTTCCAACGAGATAAAACAAGCTGTCCATGATGAGGCGGAGGGAAGTGAAAGGGTAATAGAGGCTACGAAAAAATTGGATCAGGTTGCAGATGAGATATTGGGAGCTTCCAACGAACAGAAAATTGGAGGTGAGGAGATTTTAAAGGCTCTCGAGCTTCTCCAGGAGGTTGCGGAGAAAAATAGGGAAATTATAGAGAACTTGAATGAGAATATTTCTATGTTTAAAGTCTCCGGTAAAATTTCCAGTGAAGAGTAAGATTTTTCCTCTGATATTTGTTGGATTTACTATTTCGTTTCTATTTATTTCCTGTACGAGAACGATAAATATAGGTGTTGATGCCTGGCCCCCGTGTGAGGTGTGGTACGTTGCACGTTATCTAAAATTACCGGAAAGGGCAAATGTAAAGCTTAAAATTGTGAGGTATCCCACATGGAGGAGTGCCGTTGAATCTTTTTACGAGGGTAATTTGGATGTGGTGCACTCTTCTTACTTTAATACTATCTATTATTGCAACAAAGGGGTAGGGGGTAAGATAGGGATAGTTGCAGATAGGAGTTTGGGGCTGGATGGGATTGTTGTTTCCCCGAAGATTAAGGCAATTGGGGACTTAAGAGGAAAATCTATTGGGGTAGAGGTTGGTACCGATGAATATTTTTTATTGTACAAGATATTAAAAACACATTCGCTTGAACTGAAAGATGTGAGAATAGTATCTATTGCCAGTTGGGAGGCCCCTGCGTATCTAAAGAGTGGAAAACTTGAGGCTGTTGTGACTTACGAGCCCTACCTCTCTGAAGCGGCTAGGTATGGAGAGATAATGGAGACTACAATGCAGTATCCGGATATTATCATGGATGTGATAGTGTTCTCTAACTCCCTATCAAATAGTAAAAGTATGAGTCGGAAGATAAAAAATATGTGGTTTGATACAATCCATTGGATATTTAAGTCTCCTTCAAATTTAGATAGGGCGTGTGTCATAATGGCGGATAGAGAAGGGATAAATCCTCGAGAGTTTAAAAGTTTTTTCGAGGCCTTTCACTTCTTTTCGAGATCCGATAATACGGTGATATTGAAAGAGAGGGGAAGAGCTGAATCTGTTTTGAGAAGCATAAACACCTTTCTTACCAGAGAAAAGATTATTCATGATAATTGTGATGTTAACAGGTTGATTTTAAGATGAGGACCCCTTTCAAAATTCAATCACTGAAGAGTTACGTGTTTCTCTCCTTTATAGTAACAGTTGTAGTTGTTAATACCGTTTTTTTTGCAATTTATTTTCTGTTTACCCTCTCAGGTATAAAACACGAAGCGGAAAATTATGTAACCTCTATCAGTAAACCTGTTGCCTTCAATCTTTCCTCTCTTATTGAGACCAACAACAGAACAGAGATAGAGGTTGTTCTGGCCTCCCTCTTTAGTAATCGTTTCATTGATGGGGTTGCTCTTTTTGATAGAAAGGGAAGGTTTGTGTACGGTGAGGGGGTAAGAAAAAACGAGGAGATAGTAAGAGAGTTGATAGAAACAGGGAAATTGCTCTCCCTTAGGTGGTTGAATAGGGATTTGTACTTTGCCTTTCCTATATACGGATCTAATTACTATAATTCCTTGGTAAAGGATCTTCAGGCAGTTCTCCTTGTTAGAGCAAATATAGGTGTGTTTTTAAGGGATTCTGAGAAATTAATATTCTCTGTGTTGTTAATAAACATTTTAATCTCCATTTTTTTGATTGTCTTTTTTATGATGATTCTTAGAAGATACGTTTTTACACCCCTGAGTAAGTTGCGTATGGCTACAGATAGTATCTCTGATGGTAACTATGTTGAAATTAGAGATAAGGGGAGATTTGAGTTTAGAGATATTTTTGAGAGTTTCAACAGAATGAGTAACAACCTTGATTTTTATACAACAAGGCTTGAGATTTTGAATCGAAACCTTGCAGGCGAGGTTGAAAAGAGGACAAGAGAACTCGAGTTGTTGAAGAATCGCTTTCAAGATATTGCGGAATCCGTAGGGGATATCCTATGGGAAACGGACGGTGAGTTTAATTTTGTCTTTTGTTCTCCTGGTATTGAAAATGTGTTAGAGTATGGCGAGGAAGAGGTAGTGGGGAGACACTTTTCGTTCTCTTTTGAGCCTTCCTGTAAGGGCTCTATGGGAATTATGTTGGAGAATATAAGGGATACGCGAACCTCTTTCACCTTTGAATGCAGAAATGTAACGAAAAAGGGAAGAATTGTTGTGCTTAGGGTTTCCGGCAAACCTTTTTTCGATGAAACGGGAAAATTTCTTGGCTTTAGGGGAGTTTCTAAAGATGTTACGAAGGAAAACGAGCTCCAGCGAAATCTTCAAAGGATCCAGAGAATAGACTCTTTGGGTACTCTTGTTAGTGGAATAGCCCATGATTTTAATAACATTATAAACGTAATTCAGAATTTTGCCGACCTGCTATTAAAGCTCTTTCCCGGTGAAAACGGAAGAGAGGTCTCTTTCCTCAGAGAGATAAGAAGGGCTGCCTATAGGGGAGGGGCTTTAATAAGAAAACTTTTAATTTTTACCAGGAAGTCTACCGTAAGGAAGGTAAAGATTAGCCCCGGGGAGCAGTTTAAAAACTTAAGGGGATTTCTCTCCAGGATTATTGGTAAGAGTGTGAAGATTAAGATGGAGGTAGAGGATGGTGATTATTTTATTCTGATGGATCCTACAGAGTTTGATCAGGTGATGGTTAATCTTGCCATAAATGCTCGTGATGCTATGCCAGAGGGCGGAGAGATTGATATAAAAGTATATCCGAAATGGATAGATAATCCTGGTGATATAGCCGCTCTGTATACCAATATAGAAAAGGGGTTATACTGTATTGTTGAATTCAGTGATAATGGCGAGGGTATCTCGGAGGAGATACTGGAGAAAATCTTTGAGCCCTTCTATACAACAAAACCCAAGGGAACGGGTTTGGGTTTGTCTATTGTATTTGCTATTTTGCGTCAGGTTGGTGGTACTGTGGCTGTTGAGAGTAGAAAGGGTGAAGGTACTAAGTTTACCCTTTACTTTCCAGCGGTCCGTGGGAGGAAGAATGGTGGGATTAGAACTGGTGAAGAGGTTAAAACGTTAAAAAATAGTTACAGAGTAGTGGTGATAGATGATGATTCTCAATCTCTCCACGCGATAGAAGAAATGTTAAAGGAATTAAAATGTGAAGTTGTAACGAGAGGATCATGCAGGGGAGTTTCTGGCATTTTAAAGGAACGGGTAGATCTCTTTATCGTTGATCTTGAAATGCCGACCGTGAAGGGGGAGGAATGTGTTAAGAAAATATTGGAGGTAGACCCTGATGCTAAGATACTCATTGTTAGTGGTTTTTTGACGGACAGCAGGCTTAAAAATGCAGTTAATCTGGGGGCTACTGGCTATCTGGAAAAGCCGTTTGGTCTTAAGGATCTTGCCGATAAGGTAGCCGAAATCTTAGAGTCCTGAGTGTTTAAGTTCTGAGTGGGTCCTCAATATAGAGAAATTTTATTTGGTTAAATCATGCTCTCGAGATATTTGATGGTGGAGAGAATATCCCTGTCCGCATCCCCACCCTTCAGTTCTCGTTCTATTATTAAGTCTCCTTTGAAATTGAGCGATTTTAGACCATTTATGAGGGCCGGAAAGTTTACCTTTCCCTTACCGGGGATTGCTTCCTTGCCAAGTTCTCTTCCGTTGGTTGGATAAAACCCATCCTTGATATGTAGCGATTTTACATATTTGCCAAATACATCAAGGGCATCCACAGGGTTCGCCTTTCCGTATAGTATAAGATTGGCCGGATCGAGATTTATCCCGAGATTCTCTAGCCCTACGTCCTCTATCAATCTTAAAAGGGTTACGGGTGTTTCCTGCCCTGTTTCAAACCAGAACTCGATGCCAAGTTCCTGACATCTTGTGGCGATCCTTTTCACAGTATTAACTATTTCCGGATATTGAGGGTCTTTGGGATTTTCAGGTAGAAACCCGAGGTGTGTAACAATTGCTCGGGCACCAAATTTTGAAGCGAAATTGGCTCCTGCCAGTAACTCTTTTGTGCGCATTTCTCTATATTCAGGGGGTACTATCCCTATGGTTGAGGGGCCCTCGTTGAAATTCCATTGAATAGGACCTGAATACCCAACCCAAAAACTATTAACTTGAATCTCAACGAGGGCC
>Ga0256914_1001089_pt1 | contig 25805 bp, 22 predicted proteins | sample HulkmetaG_FD_191571 | JGI IMG/M metagenome (GOLD analysis project Ga0256914, IMG submission 191571) | Hydrothermal chimney microbial communities from Main Endeavour vent field at the Juan de Fuca Ridge, Pacific Ocean - Hulk | ecosystem: Environmental > Aquatic > Marine > Hydrothermal vents ... | reverse complement strand
TCCCACATGTCGCGGGCAGGGTGGTGGGGCGGCATGTTCAGGAAGGTAAAGTTGTAATCGTCGGTCTCTACGTCGCGGCTGCGGTAGACCTGAAAGCCCATCTCGGCAAAGATGCGAAAGATCTCGCGCAGCGTGCGCGTGGCGGGGTGCAGCCTGCCGGGGCGCGGCGGGCGACCGGGCAGGGTCACATCTACCGCATCGGCAGCCAACGACCTGGCCTGGGCGGCGGCCTTGACCGCCTGGGCTTGGGCTTCGTAAGCCGCTTCCAGCGCCTTTTTGATCTCGTTCACCCGCCGTCCATAGGCCGGGCGTTCCTCGCGGGGCAGCGTGCCGATGGCTTTGATGGCCTCCGTCACCCGCCCCTTGCGGCCCAGGTAGGTTCTGTGCCAGGCGGCCAACGCCTCTTCATCGGCGACCCGGTCCAGCGCGTCCCTTGCTTCCTGCTCCAATGCATCTAACTGTTCGCTCATCGGCCCTCCGTGACGATCCAAACCAAAATCGGAAAAAACGCCCCCATCCCCTCACCAGGGGCGAGAGCGCGATTGGAATTATACCCAAATCCCCAAGTTTGTCAAAAGTTTCTCCCGCCCTCTGGAGAACGGGTGTATCTCAAAGCCGCGAAAGTACGACGCATCTTGCAGATGCACCGTACCTTTGGCCGAACCGGTGCAGCCTTCACCGCAGGGATACCGGGATGCGAGGAGAAACCGCATAAAATCAACCGTTTCCCGGCGAACTCTGCGTCCCTGCGGCGTGAAGCCTTGTAGATGCACCTGCCCGGAACAGAGCACGCCCGACCTTGACACAAGCCTATCTCTGTGCTAGACTACCCTCGGATGGAGGGCAAGTTGGACACACAACCGATGTTTCGTTGGGTAATTTATCTCGTGCTTGCCGGGTTGCTGGCTTTTTTCCTCTACTCCCAGTTTGCAGACAATCAGCCGCAGACGGAGATCATCTCACTCCAGGATTTAGCCGCCGAGATCAAGGACGGTCGCATTGCGCAAATAACCATTGAGGACACAACGATTCGGGTCAAACGTCGGGATGGTAGCGACGCAACCTCCTATCATGAAGAAAACACCAGTTTGATCCGCACGCTCCAGAACCTGGGTGTCACCCAAGAACAGTTGGGTGACGTTGAGATCGCGGTCTCCAAACCCGGCGGTTTGATGAGCTGGCTGGGCATTCTGAGCGTCGTCCTGCCGGCGGTCCTCATCAGCATCTTTTTCCTCGTAATCTTCCGCCAGGCCCAGGCCAGCGGCAACCAAGCCCTGGCCTTTGGCAAAAGCCGTGCCCGGATGTTTACGGGCGAAAAACCGACCGTCACCTTTGACGACGTGGCAGGGGCAGAGGAAGCCAAACAGGAACTCGCCGAGATCGTTGAATTCCTCAAAGAACCGCAGAAATTCATCGCATTGGGTGCACGCATTCCCAAAGGCGTGATCCTGATGGGAGCGCCGGGTACGGGCAAAACCCTCATGGCAAAGGCCGTGTCCGGCGAGGCGGGTGTGCCCTTCTTTTCCATCTCCGGCTCCGAGTTTGTGGAGATGTTTGTCGGTGTCGGGGCCAGTCGGGTACGTGACCTCTTTGAACAGGCCAAGCGCAATTCGCCCTGCATCGTTTTTGTGGATGAGATTGACGCCGTGGGCCGTCACCGCGGGGCCGGGTTGGGCGGCTCCCACGACGAACGGGAGCAAACCCTCAACCAGATCTTGGTCGAGATGGATGGCTTTGACACCGATACCAACGTCATCGTCATCGCCGCAACCAACCGCCCCGACATCTTGGATCCGGCCCTGCTGCGCCCCGGTCGCTTTGACCGCCGTGTCGTCATGGACCGGCCCGATATGAAAGGCCGCGAGGAGATTCTGAAGGTCCACGTGCGGGGCAAGCCCCTGGCTTCCGATGTGGACCTCAAGGAGCTGGCCCGGCGGACGCCCGGTTTTGTAGGGGCGGATATTGAGAGCCTGGTCAACGAAGCGGCCATTTTGGCCGCCCGACGCAACAAAAAAGAGATCGGCATGGCCGAATTCCAAGAGGCGGTAGAGCGGGTCATTGCCGGGCCGGAGCGCAAGAGCCGCGTGATCACCGATGAGGAAAAGGCGGTCGTCGCCTACCACGAAGCAGGGCACGCCCTGGCCGCGGCCAAAACTCCCGGTGCGGACAAGGTCCGCAAGGTGAGCATCATTCCCCGTGGCATGGCCGGGGGGTACACCCTGACCTTGCCCGATGAGGATCGGTATCTTGCCAGCCGCAGCAAATTTGAAGCGGAATTGGTGACGATGCTGGGGGGACGGGCTGCCGAAGAAGTCGTCTTCCGTCAGGCTACCACCGGGGCCAGCAACGACCTGGAGCGGGCGACGGAGATGGCCCGCAAGATGGTCATGGAGTACGGCATGAGTGATGAGTTGGGGCCGATGACCTTTGGTGAACGGGAGGAACTGGTCTTTTTAGGGCGCAGCATCGCCGAGCATCGTAACTACAGCGAAGCGGTTGCCCGCAAAATCGACGAACAGGTCCGGGCTATCATCAACCGTGCCCATAGCCGGGCTGTTGAGATCATGACCACTTACCGCGACACCCTGGATCGTCTGGCCCAACAGCTGATCCAAAAAGAAACGTTGGAAGAGGCCGAAGTCGAAGCCCTGATGAGCTAGATTTCAAATTCATGTCGCAAATTTGCGTATTTGGGAAAACGCGGTATAATGGGGAACGTCCGTAGCACCCGATGACAAGGAATCAGAAGGAGTGATCACATGACGCAAGAACAGGGCGAAAAGAGCGGCTACTACTATCCAAACCTGATTGTCCGAATCTACCTTGAGGCGATTGAAGAGGTCATGGGGTCCAACGGCCTCAAAGCACTCCTCAACATGGCCGGGATGCCCGAACTGATTGACAACTTCCCTCCCCCCAACTTGGCCAAAGAGTTTGACTTTGCCGACTTTGCCAAGCTGAACGAGGGGATGGAGTTGATGTACGGTCCTCGCGGGGGGCGGGCGTTGGCCTTGCGGGCCGGGCGCAAAGCCTTTGATCAGGGCCTCAAGAACTTTGGCGCGATGGTGGGTGTGGCCGACAAGGCGTTCCGCATGTTGCCTCTCAAATACAAGATGAAGGTCGGCTTGGGGGCCATGGCCAAAGCGTTCACCACCACCAGCGACCAGGAATGTCATGTGGAGGAGCTGGAGGACCAATTCCTCTACGTCATTGACCGCTGCCCTGTCTGTTGGGGGCGCCACGCCGACAGCCCCATTTGCCACGCGGCCATGGGCATCATCCAGGAAGGGATCAATTGGGGCACCGGCGGCCTCCAATTCAAAATCGCCGAGATCTCGTGCATTGCCAGGGGGGATGATAGCTGCACCTTCTCCATCTCCAAAGAGCCGATTTCCTGACCGATGCCTTTTTCTGGCCCAAGCATCGGCGCATTGAGCCGGGTGCTGGACGCCGCCGTCCGCGAGCCTCCAGCACCCGGTTCTTCTTGTGACGAATTCCCATGAAACGTATGCATTGGTTGCCTCTTATCGGCATTTCCTCCGTGTTGATCCTGTGCTTTTGGCTGGTCGTGTGTGGCAGCGGCGGCTTCGTCATGTGGCACGTGGCCCAAGCATTGCCCGCGCCGAGCGATGACCTGTACCCTCCGACACCTCCCCCTATGGATGTGCACCCCGATGCCCCGCGACCCGACGCCGCCGAACGGTACACCGCCCAACAGATCGCCTCTGCCGTTTTGCCCCCTCGTGACCTTCCGGCCCTGGCCCATCGTCTGCAGGGATTGCCTCTGCCCCTCCCCACGCCGACGCCGGGCGCGCCGCCCGAATACGACATCGGCGATACCCAAGTCTTCTGGCTCCATAACATCCAGGAAAACTTTTACTACACCACCACCGCCGTTCTCCGGGCCAAGACGGAGCACGCCTACTGGTGGGTTGAAGAAGGGTCTTCCGTGCGGGAGGAAAGCCTGCAGGATTCGGCCCGCGTGTTTGAAGAACAGACCTACCCTACCAATCGGCGCGTCTTTGGCAGCGAGTGGACCCCCGGCATTGACGGTGATCCGCGCGTTTACATCTTTTTGGGAGATGTGCCGGGAGTGGGCGGCTATTTTTCCGGTCCGGACGAGTACCCACGCCAAGTACGGCCCCATTCCAACCAGCACGAAATGTTCTACATCAACCTGCGCAATGCCAGGCCGGGCAACGACTATTTTGACGGCATCCTGGCCCACGAGTTCCAGCACATGATCCATTGGTGGATGGACCGCGATGAGGACACCTGGGTCAACGAGGGGCTTTCGGAATTGGCGAGCCAGATCAACGGCTTGGACGTCGGTTCTACCGATCTCCTCTTTGCGCAGCAACCGGATACCCAGCTGACCACTTGGCCCGACTTGGAGGATTCCGGCCCCTATTACGGAGCCAGTTACCTTTTTCTGGCCTACTTTTTTGAGCGGTACGGTGAGGAAGCGATCCGCCGGCTGGTCGCCGAACCGGCCAACGGCATTGCCGGCTTTGAGGCCGTCTTGGATGCCCTAGATGCCGAAGAACCGTCCTTTGACGATCTCTTTGCCGATTGGGTGATCGCCAACTATTTAGATGCCGACGGTGAGTTGGGCTATGCCGCTCTGGACGTCGAAGCCCCCCATCCCACCGCCGTTCACCGACATTTCCCCGTACAGGCGCGGGGGACCGTCCACCAATACGCCGCCGATTACATCGTCCTGGAGGGTGAGGGTGAGCTGACCGTCACCTTCAACGGCAGTCCTCGCGTCTCTTTGCTCGGCAACGCCCCTCACAGCGGGCGTTATCAGTGGTGGGCACTACGCGGCGATGAAGGAGATGCCACCCTGACCCGTGCCTTTGACCTGCGCGGTCTGGACACCGCTACCCTCCGGGTTTGGATGTGGTATGACCTGGAGGACGAATATGACTATGCATATGTAGAAGTCTCGACCGACGGCGGCATGACGTGGCAGATTCTGAGCAACGAGCACACAACGACCGACAACCCCAGCGGCAATGCTTACGGACCGGGCTTCACCGGCCTGAGCGGCGGGGGAGAAGAGGCAACTTGGAGCTTGGAGACCTTTGACCTGACGCCTTATGCCGGGGAACAGGTACAAATCCGTTTTGAAGTCGTGACCGACGAGGCCGTCAACCACCCCGGATTGGCAATAGATGACATTGCCGTTCCCGAGCTGGGCTACTTCCACGACGCCGAGAGCGGGGCCGATGGGTGGCAGGCGGAAGGCTGGCTGCGCGTCACCCGTTGGATCCCCCAAGACTTTATCGTGCAGGTCATCACCTTTGAGCCGGAGCCGCGCGTCCGGCGGATGAGCCTGAACGCCGACCGCTACGGCACGATGACCATCGGTGGGCAAGAGCGCGACGTAAACCGGGCGGTATTGGTCATTGCGGCCCTGGCCCCTGCTACGACCTCGCCTGCCGTCTACGAATATCGGGTAGAAAACCGTTGAGCAAGCAACGGTTCGCCCGCCGTTGCTAGCTCAGATCTCCCTGGCCCGTCCAGAAGCGATCCAACTGTGCGGCCAGCAGCCGGTGTTCCGGACGTTGCAGGTCTGGGTCTTGGGCAAAGATGCGCTTGGCTTCGGCCCGCGCCAACTCCAGCGTCTGGAGATTGCTTAGATTGGCCAGGCGCAGAGAAGGCAAGCCGCTTTGCCGCACCCCGAAAAAGTCGCCGGGGCCGCGCAGTTCCAGGTCCTTTTCGGCCAAGAGAAACCCATCCTGGGTCTCTTCAATGGCTTTGAGCCGCTCCCACGTTGCGCGGGTCTTGGGGTCATCGGGCGAGGCCGAATCGGAGATGAGCAGGCAATAGGATTTGTGCGCCCCCCGGCCCACCCGTCCCCGGAATTGGTGTAGCTGGGCCAGACCGAAGCGGTCGGCCCCTTCAATAAGCATCACCGTGGCGTTGGGCACGTCAATCCCAACCTCAATGACCGAAGTAGAAACCAAAATGTCAGTCTCCCCCCGGCGGAAGCGTTCCATTACCTCATCCTTTTCCTTGCCCTTCATCCGTCCGTGGAGCAGGTCCAGCTTCAAGTCGGGGAAGACGTGATTTTTGAGCCGCTCATACTCCTCCACGGCGGCGCGGGCCTGGACCTTGTCCGATTCTTCCACCAGGGGATAGAGGATGAACGCCTGGCGGCCCTGCTCAATCTGACTGCGCAGGAAGGCATAGGCCCGCTCCCGTTCGCGGGGCAGCAGCCAGCGGGTTTCCACCGGTTGCCTGCCGGGAGGCATCTCGTCAATGACCGAAAGCTCCAGGTCACCGTAGAGGGTCAGGGCCAGGCTGCGGGGGATGGGGGTCGCGCTCATGACCAATACGTGGGGGGCGGTCCCTTTTTGCCGCAGGGCAGCCCGTTGGGTGACGCCGAAGCGGTGTTGCTCGTCCACGATGACCAGCCCCAGATCCCGGAAGGTGACATGCTTCTGAATGAGGGCATGGGTCCCGATGACAATATCTACCTCCCCGGCGGCCAGGGCGGTGTAGATTTGGCGTCGTTCGGCGCGGCGCATACTGCCGGTCAGCAAGGCGACCGCGATAGGCCGTCCCATCCCCCAGTTTTGCGCGTCGGCCAGCAGGTCGCCGACGGTGCGGGCGTGCTGTTCGGCCAGGATTTCGGTAGGGGCCATGAGGGCGGCCTGCTTGCCGGCGGCCACGGCCATCAACATCGCCGCCGTAGCGACGACGGTCTTGCCCGATCCCACATCACCTTGCAACAAACGGCTCATGGGGTGGGGTTGCTCCAGATCGCGCAGGATGCTTTCCAAACTGCGCCGCTGCGCGTTGGTCAGTTGGAAAGGCAGGGATCGCAGGAAGCGATCCAGCAGGTCTTGGTCACGGGGAATGGGATCTGCCGTTTGGCGCTGCCATTGCTGCCGCTGGCGGAGCATCCCCAACTGGATGTACAAAAATTCGTCAAAAGAAAGGCGGCGGCGGGCCTTTTCGGCGGATTCGGGACTGTCGGGGAAGTGGATCTGCCGGATGGCAGTGGGCAGGTTCATCAGCCCCAGGCGGATGCGGGTCTCTTCCGGCAGCGGGTCCGGCAGACGTGGCGCCCAATAGTTCACGACGCGCTGCATTTGCCGCCGTAGCCATCGGGAGGTAAGGCCGCGGGTCAGGGGGTAGATGGGCACCAGGCGGCCCGTATGGAGCAGCTCCCGATCCAACGGTTCCCAAGCGGGCGATTGGAGGGTCAAGCGGCCCAGGTACTCATCCACCTTGCCGCTGAGGACGATGCGCCGACCGGGTTTGAGCTGGCGGGCCAGATAGGGCTGGTTGAACCAGGTGGCTTCGATGGTCCCCGTGGCGTCGGCAATGACACTGGTGACGATGGTGGCCCCTCCCCGCGAGCGGCGGGTGCGCGTCTCCCAGATGGTGCCGATGATGGTCGTCTTTTCGCCGTATTCCAGCCGATTGATGGGCTTGAGCTTGCGATAGTCCTCGTAACGGTGGGGAAAATGGTAAAGGAGATCGCCTACGGTGGTGATGCCCAATCGGGCCAAGCGCGCGGCGTAGGCTTGGCTGATGCCCGGCAGACTCGTCACCGGCGCGTCCAGGCCGCTCGTCGGCTCCGGGGCAGGTGGGGGAGGCGGTTTGGGGGCCGACGGTTTGGGTTTGGGCTTCTGGGGACGGCTCCCCGGCTTTTGCAGGGGCGGGCGACGCGGCGTGGTGGGGAGCGGACCTTGTTCTCCGCCCTCCAATCGGGCCAGGATTTGGTCAACGATCCGACGACGCTCCTCCGCGTTTGCTTGGGCGTATTGGGCCAGCCGGCCGGCGATCTCCTGAACCTGCTGCCGCTGCGCCTCGTCCTGTGCTTGGGCCGACGCCTCCTTTTCCCAGACCGGAGCCAGTTTCTCCAAACCGCCGATGACGGCGTGGTTGCGATAGTGTTGCTCTTGTTCCAGTTTCAGAATTTTGCGCAGCTTTTCAAAAGCCGAAAGCATCCTGCCTCCAAGCGTATGCGATCTCGGCGAGGTCCGCGCCGCCGATGGTGACCATCCTGCGGGCAATGGGTGTACCGCCCAGGGCCTCGTAGAAACGCACGTTGATATTCTCTGCCAGCACCCAAACCACGACCGCGCCCATACCCTGCTCCGCCAGGCGGCGGAATGCCCTCATCAGCAGGCGGGAGCCGATCCCCTGCCGTTGGTACTCATCCCGCACATAGATAGCGTACACCTCGCCCCGGTAATCAGGCCGGCCTTCTATCGCTTCCCGCAGCGGCCCCCCGCTGACAAAACCGACGATCCCGGCGGTCTCTTCCTCGGCGACAAAGAGGAACGTCTCCGCGTCGCCCCCCTGGAGCCGCTTGCGCCAGCCGCGCGTGCTGATTTCGTAGGACAGACGCCGCAAGAATTCATCGGGCACAATGCCCCGATAGGCCGTCCGCCAGGTGTCCACCTGAACGCGGGCGATAGACTCGGCGTCCTCCGGGCGCGCCGGTCGGATCTGCACAAGGTGTTTCCCGATCAAGTGACCTATCCTTCTTCGGCGATCAAGGCACAGATTCCAACCGCTCCCAATCCCAGATGGGTGACCAGGGCCGCACCGGCAGGTTCGACCACCAGCCGTTCGGCGGGGACCAGTTCGCCCAGGGCTTCGACCAGGGTTTGGGCCAGATCCTCTGCGTCGGCGTGCAGAATGGCCATCTCTTGCAGCGGTCCCCAGGACCGTACCTCGGCGATCAGTCGCTTGAGGGCGCGGGAGCGGGTGCGGACTTTGGCCCAAATCTCGACCTCGCCATCTCGGACGCTGAGCAGGGGCTTGATCCGCAACGCCGTACCTACCACCGCCGAGATCTGACTGATGCGCCCGCCCTTGTAAAGGTTGTCCAACGTGTCCAGCATGGCCGTCGTGCGCAGCCGGGGCAGCAGGGCACGGACTCCCGCCGCCACCTCCTCCTGGCTCAACCCGGCACGGGCCATACGGGCCGCTTCAATGACGGCCCAGCCCATGCCCATTGAGATCTGTCCCGAATCGATGACCTCCACACAAGAGGGATCGGGCAATGTCTGAGCCGCCGCCCACGCGCCGTTGACCGTGCCGCTGAATTTGGCCGGAACGTGGATGGAAACGATGCGGGTCGCCGGGTCCTCGGCCAGCAGTTGGCGATAGGTTGCCACAAAATCTTGCATCAGCGGCTGCGACGTGCGGGGCAGCTCCTCGCCGGCCGCCATCTTGGCGTAAAACTCCTCCGGCGAAAGGTCCACCCCGTCGCGGTAGACCTTCCCGCCGATAAAGATCTGGCAGGGGACGATGGAGATGCCCAATTCGCGGGCGAGATCGGCGGGCACGTCCCCGGTGCTGTCGGTGACGATGCAGACCGGTGGGGCAGCGGTGTCCTTCATGCGGCTCACATCCCTTCGTAGACAACCACGCCCAGGGCATCCGGCCCCAGATGGCAGGCAAGGATCGGGTCGTATTCCATCACCGGGATTTTGTGGTCGGGCAGGATCTGGTGCAGCTGGCCGTGCAATTCGTCGATCAGCTCGGTGGATTCGCGGGCCAACGGTCCGACCAGGATGACCAAGCGTTCCACGGTGGCAAACTCGTCCACAAAGCTCACCAGTTTCTCAATGGCCATCAATCGGGTGCGGACCTTTTCCAAAGGGACGATGTCACCATCTTCGACCAAGAGCAAGGGTTTGATGCCCAACATGGTCCCCAGAAGGGCCTGGGCGGTGCTGACTCGCCCGCCTTGCTCCAAATAGTCCAGCCGCTCGACGAAAAAGACCAGGTAGATGTGGGGCAAAATGCCCCGCACCAGGCGGACCACTTCATCAAGTGAGCTGCCCTGGGCGGCAGCCTGGGCGGCGGCTTCAACGGTGAGGGCCAGTCCCCAGGAAGCGGTCATGGAATCCAGGATGGAGATGCGACAACGACCGAGAAAAGGGCGCGTGGCTGCCTGGGCGCGGGGGAGGGCTTGGCTCAAGCGGCAGGAACTGAGGATGACCAGAATCTCATCGGTCTCCCGGCTCAGGCGGTCGTAGGCGGCCTGAATGGCGCGGGTGGGAATGGTCGCCTGGCAGGGTTGGACCGAACCGTGGGCCATGCGCTGGAAGAGTTTTTCTTGCCCCCCGTCGCGGTGGATGAGGAACTTTTCGTCGCCAAAACGGATCTCAACGGGCAACAGGGTGATCTGATGTCTGGCGACGAGATCAGGGTCTAGGTTGGCCGTAACATCGGTGACGATTCGTACTTTTGACATAACGATCACTTGCTCCCGTGGCTTATTCGGCGGAGAGGATGTAGCTATAGTGAGGCTGCCCGCCGTCCACCACCTCAACCTCCAGGTCGGGATACCGTTCCTCCAGTTCCTCGGCCAGGGCCTGGGCTTCGTCGGCGGTGACATCCTCGCCGTAGTAGATGGTAATGATCTCGTGATCCGGCGTCAGGACCGCGTCCAGGGCCTCGCCGATGACCCGGTTGGGCGATTGGCCCTGGGTTGTGAGCTTGCCGTTCACCAGACCGATGATCTGCCCTTCTTGTACCCGGATGCCGTCGATGGTGACCGAGCGAACCGCCCGTGTGACCTCAATGGTCTCAATGGCTTGGGCCGCCTCGGTCATGGTCCGGACGTTGGCCTCTAGATCGGCCTGGTAGTTGAGGGCCAGCAACGCGCTGATGCCCTGGGGGATGGTGATGGTGGGCACAATGCGGACCGATTTGGCCGAAAGCCCGGCTGCCTGCTCTGCGGCCAGGATGATGTTTTTGTTGTTGGGCAAGACGATCACCTGATCGCCGTGGACCTGCTCAATGGCTTTGAGCAGGTCTTCGGTGCTGGGGTTCATGGTCTGGCCGCCGGAAACGACGATGCCTGCTCCCAAGCTCTCGAACACCTGGGCCAGCCCCGGCCCCGGTGCGACGGCGACCGTGCTTACTGCGCCAATCGGCTCTTCGGCGGCCTGGGGCTTTTGGGCCTTGCTCAGGATGAAGTCCTGGTACTGTTCCTGCATGTTTTCTACGATCACCCGGCTGAGGGACCCCAGGCTCGCGCCGTAATTGATGGGTGTGCCCGGCTCCGGCGAATGGACGTGGACCTTGACCGTTCGTGAATCGCCGACGACCAGGGCGCAATCGCCCATGGAGGCGATGGTTTGACGGATCTCTTCAACATTCAGCCCTTCACCGTGGATGATGAACTGAATGTCATAGCCGTACCCTTCTTCGCCTTCGGCGTGCATGGGATGCAGGTGGACGGCAGCCTCCAACTCGGTGTCTATGTCCAGCCGCTCGCCTTTGGCGTAGCGGAGCATCCCTTCCAGGATGATGAGCAGGCCCTGGCCTCCCGCATCCACCACTCCCGCTTCGGCCAGCACCGGCAGGAGACTGGGGGTGCGCATGACCGATTCGCGGGCCTCCTGGACGATCTGTTCCAGGACGTAGCGCAGATCGCGGCTGCTGGCCGCCGCATTGACCGACGCCTCGGCGACCTCGCGGGCGACGGTCAGGATGGTCCCTTCCACCGGTTTGATGACGCCCTGGTAAGCGGTAGCCGATGCTTCCCGCAGGGCAGAAGCGAACTGAACCGTGTCAAAGGAGACCAACCCCTCCAACCCCCGCGCAAATCCGCGAAAGATCTGGGAGAGGATGACGCCCGAATTGCCCCTGGCGCCCATCAATGCGCCGTGGGCCACCTTTTGGGCAATGACGCCGACCTCCTCTTCCGGCGAATCGTGGATCTCGCGGTAGGCCGATTGCATGGTCAGCAGCATGTTGGTCCCCGTATCGCCGTCGGGCACGGGATAGACGTTCAGGGCGTTGATGGCCTCTTTGTGCCGTTCCAGCCAGGCCAACCCGGCGCGGATCAGGCGTTTGAGGCCCTGGCCGTTGCAAAACGGAATCGGCTCGCCGGGATTGGAGTTGTCAAGTTCGGCGGGGAAGGTCTGCTCGTCGGTCAATGCAATGCCTCCTATTTTTCATCACTTACCCGCAAATCGCGGACGTGGACGTTGACGGCGGCGACCGGCACGCCCAGTGCCTTTTCGACCGAGTATTTGACTACACTCTGAATGTTGTGGGCGACGGCGGCAATGCGCGTGCCGTATTCAATGACCACGTACAGGTCAATCTCGATGCGGTCGTTTTCAATCTTGACGCCCACGCCCTGCCGATGGCCGGATGGCTGCAACAGCCGGACGATGCCGCTCTTGAGATTCTTGTCCACCATGCCGACCACGCCGTAGCATTCCAGCGTGGCCTGCCCGGCCAGGCTGGCGATGGCCGTCGGCGAGACCTCAATTCTGCCCAGGTTTGTGTTTTCCATGCGTACCCACTCCAGCAATCCCTTCCGCCCCTTTGGCGCGGGCGAGACGATGTGCGCCCCGGCCCTTGACCGGTTTGCGCAAAATCAACCCTTGTGGTAAGATAGCCGCCGCAAATCGGGCCGGTGCTCGTGCAGACCGGCTTTATCTATGCAAGAGAGGTGCAATTATGGCGAAATGTGAAATCTGCGGCAAATCCCCATCCTTTGGGCATCGGGTCAGCCACTCGGCGGTCAAGACCAACCGGCAGTGGAAGCCCAACATCCAAAAGGTCACGGTCTATCGGGATGGCCGACCGCGCAAGATGAAGATCTGCACGCGCTGTCTGCGCACCCTGCACAAAGCTTAAACCCGGCCAGCATTCCGGGTGATCGCTGCCCCGCATCCGCCGCCCGGTGGGTGCGTTTTTTTTTATTGCACCGCCTCTCGCAGGCGGGCGATGGCCGGGCCGATGCCCTCCGGCGCGGCAAAGACTGCCGTGCCCGCCACCAGAATCTCGGCCCCGGCCCGGACGACCGGCGGGGCCGTCTCCGGCCCGATGCCCCCATCCACCTCTATCCGGGCGGCAGCCCCCATCTCGGTCAGCATGGCCCGCAGCCGCCGGATCTTGGGGATCATGCTTTCAATGAACCGCTGCCCGCCAAAGCCGGGGTTGACCGTCATCACCAGCACCAGGTCCACGTAGGGCAAAATCTCTTCCAGGCTCGCCAGGGGTGTGGCCGGGTTGAGCGTCACGCCCGCCGAACAGCCCAGCTCTTTGATCTGCTGCACGGTGCGGTGCAGGTGCGGGCAGGTCTCCACATGGACGGTGAGGCCGTCGGCCCCGGCGGCGGCAAAGTCGCCCAGGTAGCGTTCCGGCGTTTCAATCATCAGGTGAACGTCCAGGGGCAGGCGCGTGGCCTGACGCACGGCCCGGACGACCGGCGGCCCGATGGTGATGTTGGGCACGAAATGTCCGTCCATCACGTCCACGTGGATCAGGTCGGCGCCGGCGGCTTCCGCCTCGGCGACCTGGGCGGCCAGGCGGCCAAAGTCGGCGGCCAGGATGGACGGCGCGATTTGGATGTTGCTCACCTCATCCTCCATCGTCTGCGATCCTCCCGCCATCTGCCCCTGCGCGGGAGGCCCCATTGTATGATACCCGCTTTTGGTCAAAAATGCAAACATGCGCGGCGCAGATTTGGCGCCGCGTTCCGGTCCCCGGCAGCCTCGGCGTCTCTTCGGATTCTGCGGATTCACACGGGTACGCCGGGTTCCCCATCCGTGAAACCTGTGCTTATCCGTGTGCTGCAAGATCCCGGCTCCCGCCGACGGAGCTGGCCGCACCCGGCTTCGATCTCGGTTCCGCGCCGCAGCCGCACCGTGACGGGGATCCCGGCCTGGGCCAGCGCATCGCGGAAGGCATCCACCCGTGCCCTGGGGGAGGGGCGCAAGGAGGAACCGGGCGTCGGGTTCAACGGGATCAGGTTCACATGGCACAGGAGGCCGTGCAGCAGGGCGGCCAGCCGTCGCGCCTGGCCCGGCGTATCGTTCACCCCGGCGATGAGGGCGTATTCGACGGTCACGCGCCGGTGGGTTCGCCCGGCATAGTGGCGAACGGCGGCCATCAGGTCTGCCAGGGGGTAGCGGCGGTTGATGGGGACCAGGCGGTTGCGCAGGTCGTCGTCGGCGGCGTGAAGCGACACCGCCAGGTTGATGGGCTGCTCTTCTTCGGCCAACCGGCGGATGCCGGGCACAAGGCCCACCGTCGAAAGGGTGATGCGCCGCGCCCCAAGCCCGAACCCCCGCGCGTCGGTCCAGGTGGCGATGGCCTGCCGGGTGGCCCGGTAGTTGGCCAGCGGTTCGCCCATGCCCATCAACACCAGGTTGGTGATGGGCCGATCGGGGAATTGGGGGCGGATCTGGCGGGCAAAATAGAGCACCTGGGCGACGATCTCGCCGGAGGAAAGGTTACGGGTCAGGCCGCTTTGCCCGGTGGCACAAAAGACGCAACCCATGCCACAACCCACCTGGGTAGAGACGCAGACGGTCCGCCGCCGGTTGTAGAGCATCAACACGCTTTCAATGGTCTGGCCGTCGTGCAGCCGGAAGAGCACCTTGCGCGTCAGGCCGTCGGCGGATTCTTGGGTGGCAATGGGCGTCAGCGGATGCAGATGGGTCTCGGCGGCCAGCCGCTCCCGCAACGCCTTGGGGATGTTGCCCATGGCGGCGAAATCGTCGGCCAGGGAGCGGTACAGCCACCGCCAAACCTGTTCCGCCCGGAAGCGGGGTTCGCCCCATTCGGCCAGCAGCGCGGCCAGTTGTTCATAACTTAGGTCGTATAACGTCAAATGCACGGTATCCGATTTTCTCAATGACCGATGACTAACGGTCAACGGCCGATGACCAATTATCAACCAAATCGCCGACGCTCTCAAATACCCAGTCAGGCCGGAGGTCCGATTGGGCCAACATCTCCCGGTCGGTGATGCCGCTGAGGACCAGAATGGTGTGGAGACCGTTCCGTCGTCCGGCCAGGATGTCGGTTTCCAACCGGTCGCCGACGATGGCCGTCGTGGCCGCCTTCGCGCCCAGACGGGCCAGGGCCTGTTTGATCATGGCCGCTTCCGGCTTGCCGATGACGGTCGGTGCAACGCCGGTAGCGGCTTCCAGGAAGGCCAGGGTGGCCCCGTTGCCCGGCACGATGCCCCGCTCCGAAGGGAAGGTTTTATCCGGGTTGGTGCCGATAAAGGCCGCCCCGGCCCGGATTTGCAGCGTCGCTTCGGCCAGCCGTTCGTAGCACAGGTCGGTGTCCATGCCGACGACGACATATTCGGCCTCCTCCTCGACCAGGATAAAGCCCGCTTCCTGCAACGCCGTGCGCAGGCCGTCCCGCCCGATGACGAACACCCGTGCCCCCGGCGGCGCGACGCCTTGCAGGTAGTCGGCGGTGGCCAGGGCGGAGGTCAGCACCTCGTGGGGGTAGACGGTGATGCCCATATCCGCCAGTTTGTCCACATATTGCTGTGGGGTGCGGGTTGAGTTGTTGGTGGCCAGCACAAAGCCGATCCCCCACTTCCGCAACGATCCGATAAAGGCATCCGCGCCGGGGATGGCCTCCCGGCCCCGGTAGAGTACGCCGTCCATGTCAACGATCAAATGGGTCAGGTGTGATAGCGTCTGCTGGGTTGTCATCGTTTCTCCTCAAGTTTTCATAATCTCGGCGGGTGTCCACATCCAGGAGCACCGCCGGGTCGTCTACTTCTACCCAGGCGACCTGCCCCCGATGGCGATGGAGCAGGTCCCGCCCGCCCCGGTCGCCCTCTATCGCCAGCAGTTCGGGGAAGAATGCGCGGTCCCAGAGCACCGGGTTGCCCCGCTTCCCCCGGTAGCGGGGGACGACGATGGGGGCGTCTCCGGCCCGATAGCGGTCAATGAGGGTGCGGAGCAGGCCGGGCGTCAGGGCCGGTTGGTCGGCCAGGACGATCAGGGCGGCTTTGATCGCGGGCCGCAGGGCACGCAACCCGGCCCGCAAGGATGTGCTCATCCCCTCGGCCCAGGCATCGTTGACCACGATCTCCAGCGGCAGGCCAGCAAGGGCCGCCGCCACCGCCTCGGCCTGAGCACCGACGACGACCACCACCTGGTCCACTCCCGCCGCACAGACCGCCTCGGCCACCCGCCGGACCATGGGGCGTCCGTCCACCGGCAGCAGCTGCTTGAGTTGGCCCATGCGCGCTGCGCGCCCGGCGGCCAGGATGACGGCGGCCAGAGGGCGCAAAGCAGGTCGTTTTTCTCCCACGTGGAAGCCCCGGCTCAGGCGGCCGGGCGGGAAACCGTCGGTTTGGAAACCGGTGCTTGCATCCGCGTTCATCTGTGAGATCTGTGTCTTCCGAAAACGGCGGTTGGAATGCACCCTGGGGGCCGCAGGCCCGGAAAGCGCGACTTGGGCCGCTGCTCCGGCGCCATCCCCGACCGGGGCGCGAACACGCGAATGGGAGGGACGCTGCACCCCTCCGCGCCGGGCACATGTTCACCCCCCGCAGGTTCAACCGGGCCGTGGGACCGGCAGCCTGCGGGAGGTTTCGCCGCTCGGCGCACCTCGCTATTCTAAAGCCAATGGCCGGAAAAGGCAAGTCTCCTGTTCCGGCGGGGTGTGGTGTGGTCCGGTTTGCCGATTGCTTTCAAAGTTGCCTCCCCCAAATGTGACGCCGCAGGCGATAGGAGTTGATGTTTCCCCCAAGATGTGCTATCATCCTCCCGGCAACACAACCTTGAGGGGAGTATGTCATCCCTGCCTTGCCGGAGAGGGTGACCGAATTCTAAAAATCAGATCAAAGGAGAGAAAAGATGGATTTCGGTTGGAACGAAGAGCAACGTCTATGGCGGCAGACGGTACGGGATTTTGCCCAGAGCGAGATCGCTCCTCGTGTGCGGGAGATTGACACCCAGGAGCGGATCCCCCCTGAGATCATCAAGGGCATGGCCGATCTAGGGCTTTTGGCCCCTGTGTGCTCGGAGGAGTATGGCGGCGCAGGTATGGATTGGACTCTGGCCGCCATCGCTGCCGAAGAGTTGGGGCGGGCCGACATCAGCCTGGCCATTCCGGTCCTCTACCTGGTGGAGGCGGCGTGGGGCTTTATCTTTGATCGGTACGGTACGCCGGAACTCAAAGCCGAAATCTTGCCAAAGGTGACGGCCGGCGAAGCGTTCCTGGGCATCGCTACCACGGAGCCGGAAGGTGGATCGGACATCTTGGGGGCCTGCCGCACCAAAGCGGTCCGCGACGGCGATGGCTGGCTGCTCAACGGCGAAAAAGTGTTTATCAGCGGTGTCCGCGAATCGTTGGAGATGGGCGGCATCCACCTACTGCTGGCCCGCACCGAGCAGGATCCGGCTGCCGAGCACAAAGCCTTTACCTTCTTCGCCTTGCCGCTCAAGGGCACAGAAGGCATCACCCCTACCTTTTTTGAGGACATGGGCCGCATGGGAATTTCCACCGGCGGTTTTGCCCTGGAAGATGTGCGTTTGTCGGATGCGCACATTGTCGGCGAGGTGAATCGGGGGTTCTACCATGCCATGGAGGGCTTTTCCGCAGCGCGGGTTCTCATCGGCGCGACCTGCATCGGCGCAGCAGAGGCGGTGCTGGAAATGGGGATGGAGCACATCAAGGAACGCCGTGCTTTTGGCCGCCCGCTGGCCGCCTTCGAAGGCATTCAGTTCCCCCTGGCCAATCTCTACACCGAGCTAGAGGGCATTCGGTTGGTGACCTACAAGGCCGCCTGGACGATGGATCAGAAGTACGGCCCAGGGACCAAGACTCACTACGACATTGCTCTGGCGGCTGCCATGGCCAAGCTCCGGGCGCCGGCGGTGGGGTTTGAGATCATGAACGAAGTAGCCGATTGGTTCGGGGCGATGGCGTACACCAAGGAATGCCCGATTGAGATGGGCATCCGGGGCATCCGCTCCTACTCCATCGGTGCAGAGGGATCGCTCAACATCATGCGGCTGATCATTGCCCGTGAGCTACTGGGGGCCGAGTACCTCCCCTATCGTCACTAGGCGGACGTTGCCACCCCGTTGCGCAAGCCGGGGCTTGCAAATCAAAAACCTCCCGCAGACAACCTGCGAGGGGTTGAAGACGGCCGGCGGCCCGCAAGGTGCGGCTTTCAGCCGCAATTTTCGTGGCGCAAGTCTGGACTTGCGTCCCCGGCTTGCGCAAAACTGTGGCCCGCAGGGACCGGCGATCTCTGCGGTGCAGAATCCTGGAGTGTAGCGGTGGGGAAAAAGCAAACCAAACAAAGGACCGTGTTGGACGGTTCTCGGTTGATCGTTGAATCCTGTGTGCGTGCCGGGGCGGAGGTGTACGTCGGCTATCCCATCACCCCTGCGAACTATATCTACCAGTACAGCAGCCAACGCTTCCCCTCCATTTTGCACGCGCCGGACGAGATCACGACGTTGCAGTGGATGGCCGGTCTATCCGCTACCGGCCTTTTGCCGGTCACGGCTACGGCGTTCCCCGGCCTGGCCTTGATGGTGGAATCGATCAATATGGCCTTTATGATGGAGCTGCCGATGTTGATCGTCCTGGTGCAGAGGCTTGGCCCGTCTACCGGTTCCGCGACGGTGGGGGCGCAAGGTGATCTGCTGCTCCTGCGCGGATTGATCTCCGGGGGGTATCCGTTGCCGGTGCTGGCCGTTTCCGACTTTGGGGATTGTTGGGAACTGCCCTCTCTGGCATTGCGGCTGGCGGTTTCCCTGCGCAGCCCTGTGGTGCTTTTGACCTCCAAAGAGATGGCGATGACCCAGCGCAGCTTTGATCTGGATCTCCTAACCGAGATAGAGCCGGTGCAATGGCGATTTTACACAGGGCAGGAACGCTATCGGCCTTATGCGACCGACGGCGGCCTTGCCCCACCGTTCTTGCCAATCGGCAATGATCGCCACCAGGTGCGGCTCACCGCTTCTACCCACAATGCGGAAGGGGAGCTCCTCTCCGCCGATGAAGAAGCGTTGGAAAATACCAGACGCCTGCAGAAAAAGATAGAAACAGGGACACCGGCCTACTATGAGCTGGACGAACAGGAGGGGGCGGAGGCGGTGATCGTCTCCTACGGCATTACCGCCTATGCGGCCAGGGAGGCTGCGGTGAAGCTCCGGGCGCAAGGGATGCCGGTGTCGTTGCTGATTGCCAAGACGCTGCTACCGGTCCCCGCGGTCTACTATGACATCTTGGAGCGATACCGCCGCATCGTCATCGCCGAAGAGAATCTGCAAGGGCAGATGGCCCAGATCCTCTTTGGTTACCGCTTGCCGGATCGCGTGCGTTTGGCCCACGGCATCGGGCGGTTGGTCCACCCCGACCAGATCATCCGGGAGGTGACAGGCTCATGAGCAGCTCCTTTCTGATCAAAAAACCCGGCTTTTGCGCCCGTTGCGGTCATTATGCGACGGTCGGCAGCACCGGTCGTGCCCTCAAGGCGTTGGGCGTGGAGCCGCACGACGTAGTGGTCGTGACCGACATCGGCTGCTTGGGCATCATTGACAAAAGCCTGAGCACCCATACCATTCATGGCCTGCACGGGCGGTCGGTTGCCCTGGGGGTAGGGTTGGCCATGGGCCTTCCGCCGCACAAAAAAGTCATCGTCTTTATCGGTGATGGTGGGGCGACCATCGGTTTACAGCATCTGCTGGAGGCGGCGCGGCGCAACGTCAACATGACGGTCATCGTCTACAACAACATGCTCTACGGCATGACGGGAGGGCAGCCCAGCGGGCTGACACCGCGGGGCTTTGTCACGCGGCTCACCCCTGCTCCGGAGGGAAGCAAGCAGGAACCCTATGACCTGTGTGGACTGCTCCATCAGGCCCGTGCCGCTTACGTCCACCGCGTGACCAGTGAAGATAAAGGGGAACTGGTCCGGGCCATCAAGGCTGCGTTGGAGACGGAGGGCTTTGCCCTGGTCGAAGTGCTGGAATGGTGTACGGGGCGCAATCCGGGGGTGCGGGAGAAAAAGACCGCTCAGCTCAACGCAGAGCTGAAGGAATGGGCCGACCGTTCCCGTTGGGCGTTGGGACCGCAACATAACCCGCCGCGCCCCAACTTTTCCCTCGACCGATCCGACAAACCCTCCCTTTTGGAGGGCCTGGCCCTCCGGCCTCGGTTTCGGTCATCGTTGACGCGCCCTCTGGCCCTGGTGTTGGGCGGCAGGGCCGGGGGGCGGATCCGCTCGGCGGCAGCCTATCTCAGCCGCGGTGCCGTGCTTTCCGGCCTACAGGTCACCCAGCGCAATAGCTACCCCGTGACGGTGGAATCGGGCCACTCGGTCTCCGAGGTGATCCTCAGCCCCGACGAGATCTTTTACATGGGCATCGACAAGCCGGATATTGTCATCGTCCTCTTCAAGGAATGTCTGCCCCACATCCACTCCCGCCTGATGCGGCTCACGGAGCAGGATACCCTCTATGTCAATGCCGCCTTGTGGGAAAACGGTCTGCTGCCGACGGAGATCCGCGCCCGGACCGTTCTCCTGGATTTTCGGCGGAAGAGCGGGTTCGCCGAGCGGTACTGGGGCGTCATGGCCCTGGCCGAAGTGCTACGTCATTCGCAGCTTTACGACCTTGAAGCCTTCAAAGAGGCGGTTTCCTTGCGGAAAAGGTTCGCTCCGGAGAACCTGGCCGCCATTGAGGCCAGTGAAGGGTTGGCCGTCGCCGTTTGAGACAATGACCGACATGCGCGATCACTTGCAAGATACATCTGACGTTGCCGAACCGGAGCACGCTCTGCCGCCGGTCACCCTGGCGACCCTGCCCGAACCGCTACGCCGGGCTGCCCTCCGGGCCGGGTGGGCGGAACTGATGCCGGTCCAGGCCAAAGCCATTCCTTACCTCCTGGCAGGCCGTGACCTGATGGTCCAATCGCGGACCGGGAGCGGCAAGACCGGCGCGTTCTTGCTGCCCATCCTGGACCGCGTTGACCTGCAACGCCAAGTCTGCCAAGCCCTGGTGCTGACTCCTACCCGCGAGTTGGCCCGCCAGGTGGCCGAAGAGGCCCGAACCCTGGCCGGGGAAAGCGGGATGCGGACCGCCGTGGTCTACGGCGGCGTAGCCTATGGCCCCCAATTGCAGGCTTTTCGCCGGGGGGCACACCTGGTCGTGGGCACGCCGGGCCGCATCCTGGATCATCTCCTCAAACGCAACCTTTCCCTCAAACATCTAAAGATGTTGGTCTTTGACGAGGCCGACAAGATGCTTTCTATGGGTTTTTACCCCGATATGAAAGCCATCCGGCGACACATGCCCGCCCGGCACGTGCAGAGCTGCATGTTCTCGGCCACTTTTCCGCCCCGCGTGCGACGCCTGGCCGCCGAATTCCTCCACGAGGCCGAGTTCCTCAGCTTGAGCCGCGATCACATCCACGTAACCGATGTGGATCATGTGTACTATGTTGTGCCGCGCATGGACAAGGACCGCAGCCTGGTGCGCATCATTGAGGTCGAGAACCCGCCCTCTGCCTTGATCTTTTGCAACACCAAAGCGCGGGTGGGGTATGTGACCGCCGTCTTGCAGCGTTTCGGCTATGACGCCGATGCCCTGAGCTCCGATCTCTCGCAGAAGGCGCGGGAGCAGATCATGACCCGTATGCGGCGGGGCAAACTCCGTTTCCTGGTTGCTACCGATGTGGCCGCGCGAGGCATTGACCTCCCCGACCTTTCCCACGTTATCATCTACGAACCGCCGGACGACCCGGAGCAGTACATCCATCGTGCCGGGCGCACGGGGCGGGCAGGGGCCGGCGGCGTAGTCATCTCCCTGGTAGATGTCATGGAGCAGATGTCCCTGGAACGTATCGCCAAACGCTACGGGATCGGGATGCAGGAGTGGCCTTTGCCCACCGATGAAGATGTGCAGGCCATCGTCTCCGAGCGGGTGACGGCCCTGTTGGAGGCCCGGCTGCGTGACCGCGACCGGCTCCGCGTGGAACGGATGCGGCGTTTTGCGCCGCTGGTCCACGAACTGAGCCGAAGCGAGGAGGGACAAGCCCTGCTGACCATGCTCCTAGACGACTACTACCAGGAAACGCTTCACCCCGCACCGGAGCGGGTGGATTCCCGTCCCGAAAGCCCTCCAAAAAGAAAGCCCCGACGGCGAGGCAGACGCCGTCGGTAGAGGGGAATGGTGTGGTGAAAAGATTGCATCTGAACGAGCAGGTAGAAGAAGCCCTGGCCGAGGGGCAGGCGGTCGTCGCCCTGGAATCAACCGTCATTGCCCACGGCTTGCCTTACCCCACCAACCTGGAAACCGCCCGGCGGATGGAGGCCATCATCCGGCAGGAGGGGGCGGTCCCGGCGACCATCGCCATCCTGGGCGGGCAGGTGCGGGTGGGCCTGGATGATGCCGCCCTGGAACACCTGGCCACCGCCCCGAACATCCGCAAAGTAAGCCGCCGCGACCTGCCCATCGTCGTCGCCCAGGGCGGGGACGGCGCAACCACCGTCGCGGCCACGGCGACCATCGCCGCCTGGGCCGGAATCTCGGTCTTTGCCACAGGGGGCATCGGCGGCGTCCACCGCGACGCCCCCTTTGATGTCTCCAACGACCTGCCGACCCTGGCTTCTACTCCCGTGGCCGTCGTTTGCGCCGGGGCCAAGTCCATCCTGGACCTGCGGGCCACCCTGGAATGGCTGGAAACGGCGGGGGTGCCGGTGGTCGGCTACGGCGCGGATGAATTCCCCGCCTTCTACAGCCGTAGCAGCGGCCTGCCGGTGGATGTCCGTGTGGACACCCCCGCCGAGGCGGCAGCCATCATCCGCGCCCAACGGCAGATGAACCTGCCCGGCGGCCTCCTTGTCGCCGTCCCCGTGCCCGCCGAAGCCGCAATCCCTGCTTCCCGGCTGGAAAGCGTCATCACCGCCGCCCATGAGGAGGCCCACCGCCGGGGCATCGAAGGCAGCCGGGTGACACCTTTCCTGCTGCAATGGCTCGCCCAACAGACAGAGGGGGCCACCCTGCGGGCCAACCTTGCCTTGCTGGAAAACAACGCCGCCGTGGCCGCCCGGATCGCCCTGGCCCTGGCCCGGCAAATCTCCCCGGCAGGCCCGCGCCGCCGGGGTGCAGAAAAACGGGAGGCTTGACATGACCTGGCCCATCATCGTCTGGAAGCCCGATTATACCGCCTTGCTTCTTTCCTACGTCTATGTCTTTACCGTCATCGCCCTGGGCGAGCTGCTGCGACGCATGGGCCGCCGCCCCCTGGAATTCACCCGCAAATTCATCCACATCGGCGTCGGCATGTGGGTTGTGGGCACGGCCTTGCTCTTTGAGGACCGCACCCTGGCCCTCATCCCCCCGGCGAGTTTCGTCCTCATCAACGCCCTGTCTTATTGGAAGGGCACGTTCCAGGCCATGGAGGAAAAGGGCAACCTGGGGACCATTTACTTTCCCATCGCTTTTGGGGCGTTGATCTATTTCTTTTGGGAGGAACCGGTGCTGATGGTCGCCGCCATGATGCCCTTGACCTGGGGGGATGCCCTGGCGGCCATCATCGGTCGGCGGTATGGCTACCATTTCTACACCGTGGGCCGTTCCACCCGCTCCCTGGAAGGTTCGGTGGCCATGCTCTTTTGGAGCTGGGTTGCCACCGCCCTGGCCCTGTTCCTGATGCCCTACCTGCTGAACCTGCCCACCGTCAGCCCCCTTTTGTCGCTGATGTACGGCGGCGCGGTAGCCCTGGTTTGCACCCTGGTTGAAGCCCTTTCCCCCTGGGGCCTGGACAACCTGACCGTCCCTGCGGCAGCGGCCCTGACGCTTACCCTGTTGCCTTTGTGAAATATGCCCGGCCCGGCGGCGCAAGGTTCCAACTTACAGAGAAAATCGCGGTTGGAACCGCCAAGACGCCAAGAGCGCGAAGGTCTTCGTGCTTTTTCTCCTTCCCTTTGCGGCCTTTGCGCCTTTGCGGTTCAGATCTCCGGGACCGCCAAGCGGGCCGTCCCCGAACTGAGCGCGAATACACGAATGGTAGGGGCGCAGCGCGCTGCGCCCCCACAGACCCTTCGGGTTTCGGAAACCCGAAGGGTCTCAATCCGGCGCGGGCGGAGGGACGCCGCTCAACTCAACCTGCGGAAGGCTTCTACGGGCGGGGATGAGGTGAGCAGCAAACAGGGCCGCACGCAGCCCCCACGTGTTGCCATAACGCACATGGTTGATCCAACCTTGCACCGAAGCATCCAGACCCTGGAAATCTATCAGTCCCCGGCGGTAGGCGACCAGCAAGCGACGAAATTTGCGTCGAAAAACGATCCCCTTGCGCCGTTTGAGCCGCCGTCGCCGGGGGTAGACCACGAATCCTAAAAAGGGGATACCCTCCGTCACCGGACGGGGATGGGCGCCGGCGTGGACGGTCAACCGGAAACGGGCCAGCCGCTCGATGAGCAATGTCCGCCAATCCCATAGCCTCTTTTTATCGTCGGCGAAAAGCACGAAATCGTCCACGTAGCGGAGGTAGGCTGAGCAACGCAGCTCCCGCTTGATGAAATGGTCAAAGGGGTTGAGGTAGCAATTGGCCCAAAACTGGCTGGTTAGGTTGCCGATGGGCAGGCCCCGGGGGCGGTTCACGGCAAAAAGGTCATCACCGGGAAAATAGACCATGCGGTATTCTTCTGCCAGGACGCCGGCGCCGCTTTCCAGGATGCGGTCTATGAGCCACAGCACGTTGGGGTCGTCCACTTTGCGTGCCAGGGTACGGCGCAGGATGGCGTGGTCAATGGCCGGGAAAAACTGGACGATGTCGCATTGCAACACATAGCGGTAGCGGCGGGTGAACTGCTGGCAGCGGTCCAACGCCCGATGGGTCCCCTTGCCCACCCGGTTGGCGTAGGAATCGGCGATGAAACTGCGCTCAAAGATCGGTTCGATGAGGTTGCACAGAGCATGATGCACCACCCGGTCGCGGAAGGGAGCCGCGCTGATCAGGCGACGTTTGGGTTCATGGATGGTAAAGGAAACATAAGGGCCGGGTCGGTAGGTTTTGGTCCAAAGCTCCTCCTGGAGCCGGATCAGGTTGTCTTCCAGGCGGTGCTCGAAAGCAGCGACGACCGCCTTGCCCCGTTTGCCCTTGCTGGCCCGGCGATAGGCCAGGATGAGGTTGTCCTAACTGCACAGTTGCGCGTACATGTCCTCTCCTTCAAGACCTTTAGGGTTTCCTAAACCCTAAAGGTCTTTGGCCCCGCGCCGGGGACGAAACCCAGGGCGCGGGGCCGTTGCTATATGCCCGGTCCGGGGCCAACGCCCCGAACGCGGCCGGGAACAGGCCATGCCGTTTTTCATGCCTCGGCCCGGAAGGGAACCGTTCCCCGCCGGGCAATTCCGGCCCGCCAATCGGTTGGAAAAGCGTGGGCCACTACAAGCCGCAAGCCGTTGTTGTTCCAGTGGTTGTTCGGATTGTTCCTGTTGCGGACGGAGCAGCGGGCGTTCCTCTGATTGTTGTTGAACGAGCCGCCGCGCAGCACCCGATGGTCCTGGCCTGCCCCCGCACAAGGGCAACCACAGGGGTTGCACCTATGCGCCTTGCGATCCTCCCGCAGGTTTGGAACCTGCGGGAGGGGTTACGCCCCGGCAGTTTGTTTGATCCAGCCGCCCAACAAGCGACCGATCTCGGCGACCATTGCGGAAACGTGGCGATATTGCCCCCCGGAGAGCCATTCCCAGCGGGCGGCCAGCCGGATATAAAGGCGCAGCCGCGCCAGGGCTTCGTCGGCTCGGCGCAGCCGTTCCAGGCGGGCGCGCCCCTTGCGGAGATTGGCTTCTTCAAGCCGTTCCCGCAGGTCAAAAGCCGCATCCAGCAGCCGTTGGGTAAAGGTAAAGCGGTGCGTCCGCGGAAAGTGGTTGGTCATGGGCAACAGCCAGTCCAAAAGGTCAAAGGTACGAGTGAAAATCACCATCTCTTGGGCCATGTTCCCTCCATTTATTGGTAAAAAAACCGCTAGCGGCGATCGCTGGGGCGGGGGGACACCCCCCGCCCCAGACCCCACCCCC
>Ga0256914_1001088_pt1 | contig 25805 bp, 23 predicted proteins | sample HulkmetaG_FD_191571 | JGI IMG/M metagenome (GOLD analysis project Ga0256914, IMG submission 191571) | Hydrothermal chimney microbial communities from Main Endeavour vent field at the Juan de Fuca Ridge, Pacific Ocean - Hulk | ecosystem: Environmental > Aquatic > Marine > Hydrothermal vents ... | reverse complement strand
GACCTGCCGTGTGTTGCGTAAGCTTATGGACGAGCACACCCGAATCCTGAATTCTGGAAAAAAGTAATTATCGTGACGATTTGGTTGCTCTGACCTGGGAGGAGACAAACGAGCTGTTGGCCGATGCGGAGCGATTCGTGGAGCGGATGGAAACCTATCTATCCGAGGTCGGAGCGTTGGATTTGAACGGTGATGAGGGAGAAGACATCGAATGAGCGAGACCCAAGAAGCCTCTCTTGATCGCTTGCCGGTTCTGATCGTCGGCGGGGGTATTGCCGGGATGGCGGCGGCGATGCACCTGGCCGAGTTGGGCCACCCGGTCCACCTGCTGGACGCCGCCCCGACCATCGGCGGATCTATGCACCTCTTGGACCACACCTTCCCCACCAACTCGTGCGGCATCTGCCTCATGCTGCCCCACCAACCCTCATACTGCCCCACCTTTGAATGCGACATGCGGGCAAACGTCCACCTGCTGCCCTACGCCGAGTTGGTGGACTGGGAGACCGAAAAATTGGGCAAATCCCAATCCACCGATTCCCCAATCCACCGGGTCACCATCCGCCACAAGGCCCGCTATGTGGATGCCGAAAAATGCACCGGCTGCGGCGAGTGCGCGGCGGTCTGCCCCGTGGAACGCCCCCACGACCATGAAGGTCGGCTGCATCCCGTCAAAGCCATCTACCGCCCGGCGGGATTGCGGGCCGTGCCCGATACCTGGCTGATTGACATGGAGTATTGCACCCGCTGTGGGGCTTGCGTGGAAGCCTGCCCCACCGGGGCCGTTGACCTGGAGATGCAGGACCGGGAAGAGACGTTGGAGGTCGGCGCGGTGCTGCTGACGCCCGGTTTTGCCCCCTTTGACGCCCGCATCAAGGGCGAATACGGCTATGGCGTGTACGCCAACGTCCTCTCGGCGACAGAGTTTGAGCGGATGGTCAGCCTGGCCGGGTCCAGCGTGGCCCACCTGGCCCGCCCCTCGGACGGCAAGCTACCCCGGAAGGTCGCATTCGTCCATTGTGTCGGCTCGCGGGACAACCTCTGCGGCGCAGGCTATTGCTCCTCCGCCTGCTGCATGTACACCGCCAAGCAGGTAACGCTGGCGAAAAAGATCGCCCCGGACCTGGAAGCAACCGTCTTTTTCATGGACCTGCGGGCCTTTGGCAAAGATTTCGAGACCTACATCGAGGGAGTGCAGGCCCTGCCGGGCGTGACCTACCGCCGTTCCATGCCCTCCGTCGTCCATGAGCTCCAGCAGAGCAAAAACCTGGTCATCGGCTACGTGGGCGAAGACGGCAAATTGCGCGAGGAAGAGTTTGACCTGGTGGTGCTGGCCATCGGCCTGGCCCCGCCCCAAGGAGTGCAGGACCTGGCCCGCCGGTTGGGCGTCGCGTTGAACGAATACGGCTTTGCCCAAAGCGACGGCTACCACCCCCTGCGGACGAACCAACCGGGCGTGTTCGTCGCCGGGGCCTTCCGCGAACCCAAAGACATCCCGGAGACGGTGGCCGAGGCCGCCGGGGCCGCCGCCGAGATTGCCGCCTATTTGGGGAACGGCAAAGTCAAGCCCGCCCAACCGAGCAACCTATCGCCTTCCCGGATCACCGATCTGGCGGACCAAGAACCCCGTGTAGGCGTGTTCGTCTGCCGCTGCGCCGATCTGCTGCCCCTGGACGTGGAAAGCGTGGCCGGGTGGGCCAAAGGGCTGCCGGGCGTCGCCCTGACCCAGGTGGTGGACGACGCCTGCACCGAGGCAGGGCGGGCGGCGATCCGGGAAGCCATTGAAGCGGAAGGGCTGAACCGCGTCGTCGTGGCCGGATGCTCCCACCGCCTGTACGCCGACGAATTTGAAGAAATGATGGGCAAAGCCGGGCTGGATCCCCGCCTGCTGGCCCGCGTCGCCCTGCGGGAGCAGGTAGTTTATCCCCACCGCAACAACGGCGCGGACCTGGTCGCCAAAGCCGAATCGCTGGTGGGTATGGCCGTCGCCGGCCTGAAGGTCATGTCCGGGCTGGAAGCCTTTTCCCTGAGGGCGGAGGAAGCCTTGACCCGGCGGGCGTTGGTCGTCGGCGGTGGGGCGGCGGGCCTGACGGCCTCCCTCACCCTGGCCCGTTTGGGCATCCCCGTAGACCTGGTGGAGCGGGAGGCGGAACTGGGTGGCCAGTGGCGGCACATCCGCTACCAGCCCCCAACCCCCAACACCCAATTTTCCGGCGAGCCGCAGGCCGAATTGGCCGACCTGATCGCCCAGGTGGAAGAAAGCGAATGGATCACAGTCCATCGGAAGGCGCAGCTGCTGCGCACCGAGGGCAAGCCGGGACGCTACCGGTCGGTGATCGCCGTGGGCGGCGAAGAGCGAACGGTTGAACACGGCGTCCTCATCGTCGCCACCGGCGGCAAACCTGCGCCGACGGAGGAATACCTTTACGGCCAGAACCCCCACGTTATCACCCAGCGAGAGTTGGAAGAACGGCTGGGAAACGGCGAACCGGACGACCCCGATTTCCCGCGCACCGTCGTCATGATCCAATGCGTCGGCTCCCGCGAGCCGGGACGGCCTTATTGCTCGCGGGTGTGCTGCACACAGGCGGTCAAAAACGCCCTCAAAATCAAAGAACTGCACCCGGAAACGAACGTCTACGTCCTCTACCGTGAAGTGCGGACCTACGGCTTCCGCGAAGCAGCCTACCAGATGGCGCGGGATGCAGGTGTGGTCTTTATGCGCTACGAGTTGCCGGACAAGCCCCAGGTGCAGGCCGATGCGGACGGCGTGCGGGTCTCGCTGGTCGAACCGGTGACGGGGCTGCCGGTGGAGCTCAAGGCCGACCTGCTGGTGCTGAGCGTGGGCATCGAAGCCGAAGAAGGCAGCGCATTGGCGCAGGCGTTGGGCGTCGCCCTGAATGACGACGGCTTTTTCGCCGAAGAGCACCCCAAGATGAAACCCCTGGACCTGGGAGGGGGGATGTTCGTGGCCGGGTTGGCCCACAGCCCTCGCTTTTTGGAGGAAACCATCGCCCAGGCCCAGGGAGCAGCCATGCGGGCCGCCGCGTTCCTGGCTCCTCAGGTGCTTGCCGACCGGCCCACGGCGGTTTGGGTCAACGAGCGGCTGTGCAGCTTCTGCGGCCTTTGCGTGGAGGCTTGCCCCTTTGGGGCGCGGGTGCTAAACTACGATACGCGGGTGGCCGATGTGGACTATGCCCTGTGCCAGGGCTGCGGCGTGTGCGCCATGGTCTGTCCCAACAAGGCAACGCTGCAACGGACATTGGAACACAAGCAGATGCTGGCCGCCGTGGACATGGCCTTGATCTAAAGAAAGGCGCATCGCCGAGACGCCGGGTTTGACCGGCGGTGAGAAAACAGGAGGCTCCGAGATGCTGGTCGTAGAACGAATGACAACCCATCCCGTGACCGTGAGCGATGAGGCCACCGTCGCCCAGGCCCTGGCGATCATAGAAGAACATAAACTCCGCCACCTGCCGGTCGTGGACAAAGAAGGAGCGCTGATCGGCATCATTTCCGAAAAAGACCTGCTGCGGGCCAAAGAGGACGACCCGGTGGCCGGGGTGATGACCCGCGAGGTCATCACCGTCACCGAATACACCGCCATTGAAGAAGCAGCCCGCATCATGGCCGATCACCAAATCAGCAGCCTGCCGGTCATGCGCGACGGGCGGCTGGTGGGCATCATCACCGAAACCGACCTGTTCAACATCTTTTTGGAACTGCTGGCCGCCCGCGAACCGGGACTGCGGCTGACCATGCTCGTCCCGGAGGAAAAGGGGATGCTGGCCAACCTGACCAACGAAATCGCCGCCATGGGGGGCAACATCCTGGCCCTGAGCACCTTCCGGGGCGAGGACCCCACCAACCGCATGGTCACGGTCAAGGTCTCCGACGTGGACGGCGACAAACTGGTGGCCATCATGGAAGCCCTGGGCATGGAAATTGTGGATGTGCGGGAGGATTGATGCTGGTCCGTGAGCGAATGTCCCGCCGACCGGTGACCATCCCTGCCGGTACGCCCGTCACCGACGCCCTGCGAACCATGCGTCGGCGCGGAGTGCGCCGCCTGCCGGTGCTGGATGACAACGGTCGTATGGTCGGCATCGTCTCCGAAAAGGACCTGCTCTACGCCGCGCCCTCCCCGGCCACGTCGCTGAGCATCTACGAACTGCACGACCGGCTGACCCGTCTCACCGTGGACGAGGTGATGAGCCGGGAAGTCATCACCGTCGGGCCGGACACGCCGCTGGAAGAAGCGGCGCGGATCATGACCGACCACAAAATCGGCGGCCTGCCGGTGATGGAGGACGGCCGGTTGGTGGGCATCATCACCGAGACCGACATTTTCAAAGTATTTTTGGAAATGCTGGGCGCCCGGGATTCGGGACTGCGCCTGACTTTGGACATCCCGGAGCGCAAGGGGGAGATGGCCCGCCTGACCACCGCCATCGCCGAATTGGGGGGCAACATCCTGGCCCTGGGCACATTCTTGGGCGACGACCCGACCACGGCGGTGGTGACGGTCAAGGTCGAGGATGTCTCCCTGGAGCAGCTCCAGGCGGCCATGGCCGACCTGGACCTGACCATCGTGGACGCCCGCGAAACCTGAAATTGAGGAAGGGATCATGGCAGAGACCGAATTTGAACCGAGGATCATCGCCTTTTTGTGCAACTGGTGCACCTACACCGGGGCCGACCTGGCCGGCACATCGCGCATCCAGTACCCGCCCAACATCCGCATCATCCGCTTGATGTGCTCCGGCGGGCTGGACCCGGTGTACGTCGTCAAAGCCTTGCTGGAAGGGGCCGATGGCGTGCTCATCGGCGGCTGTCACCCCGGCGACTGCCACTACCAATCCGGCAACTACAAGGCCCGCCGCCGCGTCGCCATCCTGCAAAGCATCCTGGAACAGATGGGCTTTGACCCCGACCGGGTGTGGCTGCGCTGGATCAGCGCCAGCGAAGGCCAATACTTTGCCGATACGGTGACCGAATTCGTGGCAGCCTTGAAAGAAAAAGGACCGAACCCGCTGAAAGGCGTCGGCGCGATTTGACAGAAGAGGGTGAAAGATGATAGAAACGACGATTAGCGCATCAGAGGGCACACTGCAAGGGATACAGGGACTGCTCCGTTCACTGATGGAAAAGGGCGTGGTGGAAGCGTTGCAAGTGCCCATGCGGTTGCCGGGCAACGGCATCGCTCCCATGCTGGTCACAGACATCACCGCACTGGACCGGGCCGATCCCCTGGCCCCCGTGTTGCCCATCAACGGCGCGCGGGCCGCTTCCCAATTGACCATGACCGGCAACCCCAAAAAACTGGGCCTGGTCCTCCGCGCCTGCGAGATCCGCGCCCTGGTCGAACTGGTCAAATTCCAGCAGGTCAGCCTGGAAAACGCCATCATCATCGGCATTGACTGCTTGGGAACCTACCCACTGAGCAACGATCGGCGGGTCGACGACCGATGGGCCGAGACGCTGCTGGCGGGAGCGGTGACGGGTGACATCCAACCGGAAGAAGGTCTGGAATTCCGCGAAGCGTGCCGGATCTGCGAGCAGCCCATCCCGGAGGGGGAGCACGTGGCCCTGACCATCGGCCTGGTGGGGGTGGAGGAAGGGCATCTTTACCTCAAGGCGCGGGAAGACGTGGCCGAAGCATTGGGCCTGGAAGCGGGGGAACCCCCGTCGGGCCGGGCAGCCGCCGTGGACAAACTGATCGCCGCCCGCACCGAGGCACGGGATGCCGCCTTTGCCGAATTCCGGGAGCGGGTGAGCAGCATGGAAGGACTTCTCCGAGAATTTGCCGCCTGCATCCGCTGCCACAACTGCATGATCAACTGCCCCATCTGCTACTGCCGCGAATGCATTTTCCGCACGCCCACCTTTGAGCACGAATCCTCCCTCTACTTCCAATGGGCAGAGCGCAAAGGCACGGTGCGGATGATGCCCGATATGCTCATCTTTCACCTGACGCGGCTGAACCACATGGTCACCAGCTGCGTGGGGTGCGGCATCTGCACCCAGGCGTGTCCTATGGACATCCCCGTCGGGACCATCTTCCGCGCCGTGGGACAAAAGGCCCAAGCGATCTTTGACTACCATCCCGGTCGCAGCTTGGAAGAGGCCGCGCCGGTGCAAGAATTCCGCGAAGATGAATTAACGACGCTGGGGGAGCGGTAATCCGGGAGGTAAGAATGGCTGAAGAAGTGGAACTGGTTCCGATCTATATCATGGGCAAACGCTACATGGTCCCCAACTCGCTGACCATCATGGGCGCGTTGGAGTATGCCGGGTACAAACTGATCCGGGGCGTCGGCTGCCGGGCAGCCTTCTGCGGGGCTTGCTCCACCGTGTACCGCATTGAAGGCGACCCCAAACTGCACATCGGCCTGGCCTGCGGAACCCTGGTCCAGCCGGGCATGTACCTGGCCCAGATCCCCTTCTACCCCGCCGAGCGGGCCGACTATCGCCTGGAGGAGCTAGAACCGACCTTTTCCACCCTGGTCACCCTCTATCCCCAGGTGCTCAAGTGCCTGGGCTGCGGGACCTGCACCAAGAGCTGCCCCCAGGATCTGCAGGTCAAGGATTACATGGCCGCGGCCATGCGCGGCGACATCGCCCGCGTCGCCGACCTATCCTTTGACTGCATCATGTGCGGCATGTGCGTCTCCCGCTGCCCGGCGGAAGAGGCCCAGCCCAACATCGCCATCCTGGCCCGGCGGCTCTACGGCAGATACCTGGCCCCCAAGGCCCGGCACCTGGCCGAACGGGTAGCCGCCATCGAAGCCGGGGAATTTGACGAGGAACTGGCCAAAATGAAAGCCCTGTCGGAAGAGGAACTGCGCCGGGCCTATAACAACCGCGACATTGAGCCGGAGTAGAGGGAGAAATATGCCCCGTCGCTACCGAGACGGATCATCCGCTTTGTCGAACAGAATACCCCACGACTACCCACACCGGCGGTCGGTGGAAAATCTTGTGGAACAGGTCCGTGCCCTGAACCCGGACCTGGTGTTGCTGTTCGGCACCTCGGCACAAGGCGAATTCACCCAATACAGCGACGCCGATCTGCTGCTTGTCTTTGACGAACCGACCGATTGGCCGGATGCGTACCGCTACAGTGACGGTCGGGTGCAACCTCCGGTCAAAACCCGGCAAGAGATCCAGGAGCACCTGGAGCAAGGCGAGCCTTTTTGGTGCGAAAAATCACCGACGGAATCGCGCTACATGACGGCAACGGCGCGTACCGCCGGATCAAACGTCCTGTGCAGGAATGTCAGGCCCGTTTCGGCCTGGTGAGAACCGAGAACGGTTGGCAATGGAGTGGAGGAAAGGCATGATACTGGAAGGCTACACCCCCGCCATGCGGGAATCGATCAAAAAGGTGGAGGCGACCCGCCCCGCCCGACTGCACGAAACCTGGCCGATGATGACGCCGGCCGAAAAAGAGGAGATCTTGCACAAATTCCATCCCGACTACAAGCCGGAAGGGATGCGCGAGCTGCGCGTCGGTCCGGCCAAAGGGATGCGCACTCCCCACGAACTGGCCGATCTCTTGGAAGGCCACAGCCTGCTGCGCAACATCAAACTGGACTTGGAGCAGATTGACTATGACACCGACGTACTCATCATCGGCGGCGGCGGCGCGGGATCGGCGGCGGCATTGCTTGCCCGCGAGCAAGGCGTCAAGGTGCTCATTGCTACCAAACTGCGCCACGGCGACGCCAATACCATGATGGCCCAGGGCGGCATCCAGGCTGCCGACAAGCCCAACGACAGCCCGGCCATCCACTACCTGGATGTCATGGGCGGCGGCCACTTTGCCAACGACCCCGACCTGGTTGAGGCCCTGGTCCGCGATGCACCCTCGGCCATCGCCTGGCTGGAGAGCCTGGGCTGCATGTTTGACAAAGAACCGGACGGAACCATGATCACCCGGCACGGCGGCGGCACCAGCCGCAAGCGGATGCACTCCGCCCGCGACTATTCCGGGGCCGAGATCATGCGCACCCTGCGCGACGAGGTCCGCTCCTACCCGGAGGACATCACCGTTTTGGAATTTTCCCCCGCCATTGAGCTGCTGATGGACGACAAAGGCCAAGTAGCCGGCGCGGTGCTCCTCAACCTGGAAACGGGCGAACATTGCATCGTCCGGGCCAAGACGACCATCATCGCCACCGGAGGCAGCGGACGGCTGCACTACCAGGGCTTTGCCTGCACCAACCACTACGGCGCCACCGGCGACGGTCTGATCCTGGCCTACCGCGTCGGGGCCAAAATGTCCTTCCTGGACACAATGCAGTACCACCCCACCGGCGCGGCCTACCCGGCCCAAATCGTCGGCCTGCTGGTGACGGAGAAGGTGCGGGGCCTGGGAGCACAGGTCTGCAACATTGACGGCAACCAATTCGTCTACCCCCGCGAAACCCGTGACGTGGAAGCCAGTGCCATCATCCGCGAATGCGTGGAACGGGGCAAGGGCGTGCCCACGCCCACCGGCTTCCAGGGCGTCTGGCTCGATTCCCCCATGATTGACATCATCCACGGCCCCGGCACGATCCAAAGGGAGCTGCCGGCCATGGTCCGCCAGTTCGCCCGCTTTGGCGTGGACATTGTCAAAGATCCCATCCTGGTCTACCCCACCCTCCACTACCAAAACGGCGGCGTGACCCTCAAACCCGACGGCTCGACCAGCGTGCCCAACCTGTTCGGCGCAGGGGAGATCAGCGGTGGGGTACACGGCCGCAACCGGCTGATGGGCAACTCGCTCCTGGAGGTGACGGTCTTCGGGCGACGGGCCGGGCGGGCCGCCGGGCAGCTGGCCAAAGAGGTGACGCTGGGCAAGCTGACCCTGGCCCACGTGGACGCCTGGGAAAAGCAACTGGCCGAAGCAGGCATCGAAACCGACGTTGAATCGCCCATCCTCTTACCCGACTATGTCCGACACGGACGCTGAGCGAGGGAGCAAGAACACCCGCCGGGTTGACCTTCCGGCGGGTGTTCTTACATTGGCGAAATGCACGCCAAGTTACGTCGGAAAGGAATCCCATGCCCAACCGTTTACAAAACTCCCACAGCCCCTACCTTTTGCAACACGCCGAAAACCCGGTGGACTGGTATCCCTGGGGAGAAGAGGCATTGCGCAAAGCACGGGATGAAGACAAACCGATCTTTCTCAGCATCGGCTACGCCGCCTGCCATTGGTGTCACGTCATGGCCCACGAATCGTTCGAGGATGAAGCAACGGCCGCCTACCTCAACGAGCACTTTGTCTGCATCAAAGTAGACCGCGAAGAACGACCCGACCTGGACCGTATCTACATGAACGCGGTACAGGCCATGACCGGCGGAGGCGGCTGGCCTATGTCCGTCTTCCTCACGCCGGAAGGCTATCCCTTTTACGGCGGAACCTACTTTCCGCCGGAGCCGCGCTACGGCCTGCCTTCCTTCCGCCAGGTCTTGGAAGCCATCGTTGAGGCTTGGCAAAACCGCCGCGCCGAGCTACTTCACGGGGGGCGGCGGCTGGCCCAAGCCATTGAAAAGCAGGGCCGCATCACGGTCCATTTGCGCTCCGAGCAGATCAACCGAGAGGCTCTGTATGCCGCCTTTCGCAGCCTACAGCAGAGCTTCGACCGGATTCACGGCGGTTGGGGCGGCGCGCCCAAATTCCCCCAGCCCATGATCTTGGAGTTCCTGTTGCGCTACCACCGGATCGACGGCAACGACGACGCCCTGGGGATGGTCACGCACACCCTGGAAGCCATGGCCAGGGGCGGCATGTACGACCAGTTGGGCGGCGGCTTTCACCGCTACTCGGTGGATGAACGCTGGCTGGTGCCCCATTTTGAAAAGATGCTCTACGACAACGCCCAGCTGGCCCGCGTCTATCTCCACGGCTGGCAGGCGACGGGCATCCCCTTCTTCCGCACCATCGCCCAGGAGACGCTGGACTATGTGGCGCGGGAGATGCTTGACCCGGCAGGCGGTTTCTACGCCAGCCAGGACGCCGACAGCGAAGGGCAGGAGGGCAAATTCTTTGTCTGGACCGAGGCGGAGGTCCGGGCAGCATTGGGCGGCGACGCCGACCGCTTCATGGCCGCCTATGGCGTGACCGCCGACGGCAACTGGGAAGGCAAAAACATCCTGACCTTCAAGGCCGACCTGGAGCAACGCCCCGCCCTGGCCGGGGCCTGCCGCCGCTTGTTTGAAACCCGCCGTCGGCGTATCCCCCCGGCCCGCGACGACAAGGTGCTGACCGCCTGGAACGGCCTGATGCTGGCCGCCTTTGCCGAAGCAGCGCGGGCGTGGGACCGCGCCGATTACGCCCAGATCGCCCGGCGCAACGCCGATTTCCTGCTTTGCGAATTGCGGGGGGAAAACGGTCGCCTGTGGCGCAGTTGGCATAGGGGCCACGCCCACCTAAACGGCTACCTGGAAGATTACGCCTGCCTGATTGAAGGGCTGCTGGAACTGTACCAAACCACCTTTGAACCGCGCTGGTACACCGCCGCCCAGGAGCTAACCGAAACGATGATCCGCCGCTTCTGGTCGCCCGATGTGGGCTTTTACGACACCGGCGACGACCACGAAACCCTCATCACCCGCCCCCGTGACCTGGAGGATAATGCCACCCCGTCGGGCAACGCCCTGGCCGCCACCGTGCTGCTCAAAATGGCCGCCCTGGCCGCCGAACCACACTACGCCGACCTGGCCCACCGGCTCCTGGCCCCCATGCAGCCGCTACTGACCCAATCACCTTTGGGCTTTGGGCAATGGCTCCAGGCGTTGGCCTACACCCTCTCCCGGCCCCAAGAAGTCGCCATCGTCGGCGAACCGGACGCCGAGGACACCCAAGCCCTGCTGCACGTCGTCCGCAGCGACTACCGGCCCTTCTTGGTCGCCGCTTGCGGAGAACCCGGTCCGCCGCCGGCCGTCCCCTTGCTCCGAGAACGCACCTTGTCGGGTGGACGGGCCACGGCTTATGTCTGCGACGCACCCGCCTTTGGCGATTCGCCCCTTTGCCACCCGCCGGTCACGGAACCGGAAGCATTGGCTGCTCTCTTGCAAAAGGGCCGCCGATGATGTACTCTCCACCTCAACGGCAGGGATCGTAATCTTGGCCCAAAATGACCAAAATGTCCACATCCTGCGCCGCATCCGGCCGATAGACGACCTCCTCCGCAGGGACATCCAGCAGGTCGGTCAGCAGGGCAACGGCCAAAGGCTTGTCATTGTAAACGATGATTTGGGTTTTGTCATAGGTGGGCCGATCCGCAGGACCGGTATCTACCACCCTGAGACCGCGCCAGCGCAGCACATCGGCGGCAATCAAGGCCAATTGAGGCCGATAAGTTCCGTTTTGTACCCGGATCCGCGCCCCTTCCTGGGCCACTTGCTCCTCCTTGGTCGCAGGGGGCGCGTACAGGGAGGCGACGATCTGCCGAATCCTGTCATACCTGGGCAAAAGCACCCGCCAGCCTTCATGCGTCGTCCAGTTCTTGACCTGGCGAGGGCCGATATAGAAGCTGCGAACCCGCTGCGGTTCCAGGTCCAGGGCCAGGGGAGCCAGGGATAGGACATCAAACAGGTTCATATCGGTTTCGAAACTTTCCCCCGCACCGGCCCACACCGCTTTGATCTGCGAAATCAGGTCGGCGTCTCTGAATTGATACCAGACCTCTTTGAGAAACTGATGCTGGCGGCGGGCACGGTCAAAATCGGTCCCGTTCCGCCTGGTGCGGACATAGCGCAAGGCGGTCTCGCCGTCCATGTGGTACACGCCCGGCTCCAGGATCATCTCCTGCTCATCTTCCGAATCCGGAGGGCGGTACTGCAGGTTGACAGGGCAAGCAACGACCATGTCCACGCCGCCTACCTCATCCACCACCTTTTTGAAACCCTGAAAATCAATGCGACCCCAATGGTCAATGGGAATGCCAAAGTTCATGCGGATCGTTTCGGCCAAGAGACCGGGACCGCCGCCGGGATAGCCGGTCCGGTGGCCGATCTTGTGGGCAATGTTGATCCGGCTCCAGCCATAGGTGGGAATGTACACCCACAGGTCGCGGGGAATGGAGAGAAGGGAAACCTGTTTGGTCTTCTTGTTGACGACGGCGACGATAATGACATCGGTGTTTTGCGCCCCCAGATTGTGCTTTGAATCCAGACCGATGAGCAGATAATGCTCTACGGTGTCGGAGTCGTTGGCCAGGGGCAAGGGGGTAGGGCTGACGCCGGGCGTCGGCGTCAGCGTCGGCGACGGGGTCGGGGTGATCGTCTCGGTGGGAGTGATGGTCGGCGTCGGCGGGCCGGGGGTAGGGGTGTGCGTCGGTGTGCGGGAAGGGGTCAGGGTGGCCGTGGGGGTGGCGGTCAGGGTGGGTGTGTTGGTCGCGGTCGCCGTGGCCGAAGGGGTGGGCGATCCCCGACCGATGGCGGTATAGGCCACGGCAGGCACGGTGGGCAGAGCGGTCCAGGTTGCCGTAGGGCCGACGGTGGGGGTGACGGTCTGCGTCGGTGTCCGGGTAGGGGTGACGGCGGCCACCGCCGTCGGAGCGGGAGATGTGCTGCACGCAACCAAACTATTCAATATGGTGGTCAGAGCCAGCAGCACCACAACGGCTCTGCGTTGCACCTTTTTGCCAACAATCCATGCCATGATCTGATTTTCCTCAAAAAATCGCGGGCGGGCCGTCCACGAACGGGACACGAATGCGCGAATGTGCCCGGCCCACGCCGTCTACCTTCCTCTGCGACCTTTGCGCCTTTGCGGTTCAAAGCGCGCGTAGGCAAACGCCCAACCGCAGGCCCGAAGGGAGCGACTTGAGCCGCCACCACCTCTACTTTTTCCCAATCGGCCCCTTCGTCTCCCGCAGTGACGCTCCACTTCGGCCGTTTTTGACGGCCACCACTTCGGCGATAATGCTCAGGGCCGTCTCCTCCGGGGTGCGCCCGCCCAGGTCCAAGCCGATGGGAGCGTAAACCCGTTCCAATTCCTGCCGGGTGACGCCCCACTTGGCCATACGCTCAAAGCGGGCCGCATGTGTCTTGCGGCTGCCGATGGCGCCGATGTACGCCGCCGGAGTCTTGAGAGCGGCGGCCAGGGTGGGTTCGTCAATCTTGGGATCGTGGGTCAGCAGCACGACATAGGTAGACTCGTCTACGTCCAGATGGGCAAAGGCTTCGTCGGGCCACTCCAACAGCACCTCGTCGGCATCGGGGAACCGCTCCCGATTGGCAAACTTGGCCCGCGGGTCCACCACGGTCACGGCAAACCCCAACTCTTTGGCAAAACGGGTCAAAGGGATGGCAATGTGGACGCCGCCGACGATGAGCAGGTGAGGTGGTGGCAGAAACGGCTCTATGTAGACCTCCAAGCCCCGTTCAATCTCAACGATGGTCCCCTGTTCTGCCCTGGCCGCCAGCATCTCCTGGGCGCGTTGGACGATAGGTCGTTCTGCAACCCCGCTTACCACACCGTCGCCGGTGATGACCGCACCCGCACCGATGCCCGGCTCGCCGTTCTCATTCCGCAGCACACGGGCCAACGCCACCGGCTCCCCGGCAGCGACCTGGGCAGCCAGAGCTTCCACCAGATCCCGCTCCAGCTTGCAGGCCAGAACGTCAATCGTGCCACCACAGGCCAGGCCCACATCCCAAATCATATCCTCCGTGATGCCAAAGTGGAGCAAACGTGGAGGGCCGCCTTCCAGAATGTCCATCAACTCCCCATAGACGGTCGTTTCTACACAGCCGCCGCTTACCGAACCGGCCATGCGCCCTTCGGAAGAGACGATCAGACACGCCCCCACCGGGCGCGGTGCAGAGCCGACGACGCGCACGACCGTTGCCACGGCGATCTCTTCACCGCGGGCGAACCACTCGTCGATTTGAGGGAACAGATCTATCATGGTTGTTCCGTATCCTCACAGTGCGCATCGGGGTCATCACCCTCCATCCGCCGGACCGGCATCTCATCGGCCCCGACCGGCAGCGTCAGGGTGAAAACCGTTCCTTTACCTACCGTGCTTGCGGCAGAAATCCGTCCTCCATGCCGCAGGACAATCTGCTGAGAAATGGCCAATCCCAACCCCGTGCCCCGGTCCGCTTTGGTCGTGAAATAGGGATCAAAAATGCGGGGTAGGTCCTCCGGCGCGATACCGATACCGGTATCGGCAAAGCGGATCTGCACCGCGTCGGTCAAAGCGGCGGTCTCGACTCGGAGCACCCCACCCCCCGGCATGGCATCGCGGGCGTTCAAGATCAGGTTGAGGAAAACCTGCTCCAACTGACGACGGTCCCCGATGACAGGAGGTAGGTCGGGGTCCAACGCTTTCTGTACGTTGATCCGGCTGTGTTGCAGCTCCTTGTGGGCCAAACGCAAGACCTTGCACAAGGTTTCGTTGATGTCCACGGCACTGCGCTCACCCGCGGCAGGCCGGGAAAAATCGCGTAGTTGGGAGGTCAGGTGGGAAATGCTATCCAGCGACGAAATCATCGGCTCCAGCAGATCGGCAATGTCCGAATCGGGTTCAACCTGGGCGGCCAAATAGTCCATGTACGCTTGCAAGATGTGCAAAGGGTTGTTGATCTCGTGGACTATTCCGGCAGCCAGTTCGCCCAAAGCAGCCAGTTTCTCGGCATGGATCAATTGATCCCGCGTTTCGCGCAGTTCCCGTGTCCGTTCCTCAACCCGCCGTTCCAGGATCTCGTTCATGTGACTGACTTCGTAGTAAAGGCGGGCCTTTTCAATCGCCGCCGATGCTTGGTGGGCAATGGCCTGCATCAACACCAAGTGTCGGTCGTTGAAATGATGAGGTTCTGGATGGTCCAGGGTGAGTACCCCCAGCACCCGATCATCGGCCATGAGCGGCACGGCCAGGGCAGAGGCCGGAGGGTGCTCCTCTTCAAAGGAGTGCCAACGGGGGTCAAGGGATGTGTCGGCGACGATGGTCCCGACTTTGTGGCGCATCACCCAACCGGCAACCCCTTGCTCAATGACCTCCTGAATGGCCTGGTCGGCTTCGGTGGCGGTCAGGTCCCGGCGCAAAATATAGGGGGCCGGCTGCCCGGACGAGGCCAGCAAGAAGATGCTCCCATCGGCAGCTTCGGTCGCGGAGATGGACAGGTCCAGCACCCGCGCCAGGACGTAATCCAGGTCCAGGCTGGTTGCCAGGTGGTTGCTGACGGCGTAAAGGGCCTGCAACAGGTCGCCTTGCCGTTGGGAATAAGCGTGCAGACGGGCATTCTCTACGGTCAGGCCCAGCAGCTTGCCGACATCGGCCCACAGGCTCAGGTCAAAGACATCCATCTGAAAGTGGGGAGGGCACAGGATGCAGACCGCGCCGACCACGATCTGGTTGGCAATGAGGGGAAAGAGCAACAGGTTCCGCCGATCCGGGGGAATGCCGCACCGGCAGTTTTCCCGGCTCGGCTCAAAATAGGGCAAGCCGGAGGTCAATACCCGACTGCAGGGACAGCCGTCGGCGAAAACGCGCTCCGGCACCTCGCCGGGAGCAAAGCCACGCCCGACGACGACCTCCAGGCCGGCTTGCAGAGGATCGGTCAGCAGCACCAAACCGGAAAACCCCTCGCCCAGGAACCGCAAGATGGTGCGCAGGATGAGACCCAGGGATTGTTTCAGCTCGGCAGCGTTGCCGGTCGAGGCGATCAGGGTGCGCAAAAGGGCCAGTTCATGGCGATACCGTTCCGGGCCTTTTGCAAGGCCGCTGCCGCCAGTGGCCATTCCTTCCCTCCACAACGATACTCGGCGGTCGGGCAGTTCGGCTTGGGATGCCCTTTGCCCGACGCCATGCAGACCCCCACAACCCGGCCCTTTTTGCTTCGAAAATAATGCGGGCCGTCCACGAAGCGGACGCGAATACACGAATGCACGAATGCACGAATACGCCCGGCCCGGTGGCAATCGCAGTTGGAACCGCCAAGACGCCAAGGGCGCGAAGGTCTTCTTGCTTCTTCTCCTTTCCTTTGCGTCCTTTGCGCCTTCGCGGTTCAAATCTCCGAAACCGCCAAAGCGGGCCGTCCACGAAACGGGCGCGAATACACGAATGCACGAATACGCCCGGCCCCAGGCCCGAAAGGAGCGACTTGGGGATCGGTCCGCTTCCTTCATTCCCGACAAGGAGGCATTGTAACAGACATTCCGTCTACCGTCAAAGTCGGTGAGGGGAAAAAACCGCCGAGGCGCATTTGTGAGATTTCACACTGCATGGTCGGCAGCACGGTAGAAATCGCACAGGTCCCGCAGAATGCATCTTTCACAGCGGGGCTTGCGGCTGGTGCATACCCGGCGGCCATGCCGGATCATGTTCAGATGAAAGGCATAATAGGCTTCTGGGGGAACCAAACGCTCCAGAACGACATGGGCTTTTTCGCGGGAGACGCGAGGGCCGATAAGACCCAACCGCTTGCTCAGGCGATGGATGTGGGTATCCACGGGAAAGGCCGGTTTCCCTAACGCAAAAAGCAGGACGATGGCTGCGGTCTTGGGACCAACACCTTTGATGGACGACAACCAAGATTTGGCTTCGTCCAACGGCCAATCGGCCAAAAAGTCCAACTCCAGCCGACCACGCTCCTCGGTGATACGTTGCAAAGCCCCTTGGATGCGCGGCCCCTTTTGGTTCGCCAAACCCGCCGGCCGGATGGCATCAATGACTTCCTGGGGATCGGCATCGCGCACCTGCTCCCACGTGGGCAGCTTCTTTCGTAGCCGGTCAAAGGCAACATCGCGGTTCGTGTCGTTGGTGTTCTGGCTGAGGATTGTGCTCACCAACTCCGAGATGGGGTCCAAATGAGGCCGCCAGGTCGGCTCGCCGTAGGCATCCAACAGACGACGGTGGACCTCCAGTGTTTTGGCCCGGAGGTGATGGTAAGAATCCCCTGTCATTTCCCACCCTGCAGACGGTTTGGCCCGCAAATGCCACCGGCGTCATCGGCTTTAGCGCAGGTAGGATTCCGGATTCTGGCGCACGCCGTTCTTGATAATTTCAAAGTGGAGGTGAGGGCCGGTGGATCGCCCGGTATTGCCCATCGTGCCGATCTGCTGGCCTTTTTTCACCGATTGCCCGGCATGGACCAAAATTGTGTGCAGGTGGGCATAGCGGGTCATATAACCGTTCCCGTGATCAATCAGAACCTGGTTGCCGTAGCCCCAAGTGGCCTGCCCGGCCAGGACCACATAGCCATCATCGGCGGCGTAAATCGGCGTACCGGTGCGGTTGGCGATGTCAATGGCCCTGTGACCACTCCAATAACGTTGTGTGAGGATACCCTGGGTGGGCCAGATAAAGCGACCCGACCCCTTAGGTGCATCTGAGGGAGGGCGGCCCACCCTCTCCATGGGGTAGATGTTGCGGAAGAGGATGATCTTTTTGCGCCCGCCGGGTAGCATGATCTTTTGGCCGGGCGTTAGGGTGTACGGCTCGGTCAGGTTGTTCATTTTGAAGTTGACGATGGCCTCTACGGTGGTTTCATATTTTTTGGCCAGTTTGGCCACCGTATCCCCTGCCTTGACCGTATAGTACACGCCATCCACCGGCGGGATGAGCAATTTTTGCCCAACGCGCAGCATGTCGGGACGGGTTTCCAGCTCCGGGTTTGCCCAGACAATCGTCTCCGGCTTGAGACCGAAACCCTGGGCAATGGCAAAGACGTTGTCGTTCGGCTGCACGGTATAGGTGATGACCTCCATCCGGTCCCGTTCGGCAATGATGGTATGGGCCACCGGGACTTGGAACAGGAGGGTATTGTTGCTGATGAAACGATTTGCCCCCCGATTTGTGGTCGGGACCGAAGCAACGGGACCACCTAGATTGGGGGCCGGAGTGGGGGCTGCAGGTGGGGTCAAATCCACACGGGGCAAGGAAACTTGGGTAACGGCGACTACCCCTACGGCCAAAAAGATGACGACCAAATGTAAAGCAAAGCGATTGAGAAAAGGACCTTCTCCGACACCGGCGGCGACCCGGCGCAAAGCCCGATTGAAATCGGTGCGCACTCTGGATGCACCGGCCCAAGATCGTGCAAACCTGCTCTCCGGCAGGGCGGACACCAGGCTTCTGACCCGGCCCACGGCTTCGGTCGCGATCTGACGAACCTTGTCCCAAATCGCCGCCGGACCGTCCTCCCGTGTCGAGAGGTCGGTGTGCGACTCAATCATGCTCTCTCTCCAAAAAGATTGCGCCGCACGAACGCTGAATTCTGCGGCGCAACCGATTATACCACAGAAGGAGAGGGCTGCCAAATCGCAACCTTTCCCCGAATTTCGGGCTTTGCTACCCGGCAGCGAGGATGTACACCCCCACCACGTCATCCCGTTCGGGCGTTCCAAATTCCGTGCCCGGACGGAATTTGAGTCTCTCCCCGGAGATGCTATAATGAGCGCGAAAATTCCTGAGGAGGCTCAATATGGAACTGAAAGGAAAACGTGTAGCCATCTTGGCCGAGGATAACTACCAGGAGTTGGAGCTTTGGTATCCGCTGCTTCGCCTGCGCGAAGCCGGTGCGGAGACCTTTGTCGTAGGCACAGGAACCGCAGAACAGTACAAAAGCAAACTGGGTTACCCGGTCCGGGCCGAGGTCGCAGCCGATCAGGTTCGCGCCGAGGAAATAGATGCGGTGATCATCCCCGGCGGGTACGCCCCCGACCGACTGCGCCGCTACCCGGCGGTGCTTCGGCTGGTGCGGGATGCCTTTGAACAAGGCAAGGTGATTGCCGCCATCTGTCACGCCGGCTGGGTACTGGTTTCCGCCGGAATCCTACCGGGCAAAACGGTCACAGGCGTTTCCGCCATCAAAGACGACCTGACCAATGCAGGAGCCGTCTACATAGACCGAGAGGTGGTCCGCGACGGGAACTTGATCACCTCGCGCGTACCTTCGGATCTGCCCGCCTTTTGCCGGACGATCATTGAAGCAATGCAGGGACGGTAAACATGGCCCGCTTTTACACAGGACAAGGGGACGACGGGCGGACCCGGCTCCTCGGCCCGGACCGAATTCCCAAGTACGACCCGCGCCCGGAGGCCTACGGCGCGGTGGATGAAGCCCAAGCAATGATGGGCTTGGTCCGCGCCCTGGGCTGCACCCCCACCACCGGGGAAATATTGCAGGCGGTACAACAAGACCTGGTCGCACTGATGACCGAACTGGCCGCCGCCGGCCAGGCCCACAGCCGTTTCGCGGACAGGATCACGGCGGAACATGTGGACCATCTAGAAGAATGGCTGGCCGATCTGAGCGAAAGGGTGGAAATGCCCAAACGGTTCGTCATCCCCGGCGAGAGTCGGGCAGGTGCCGCCTTGCATCTGGCCCGGACGGTGGTCCGCCGCGCCGAACGACGGGTTGTCCGACTGGCCGATCAAGGACTGCTACGCAACAAGCAGGTGCTGGCCTACCTGAATCGCCTGTCCTCGCTCCTATTCGTGCTGGCTCTGTTTGAAGATCGCTCAAGTGAGGAAAGATGACATGGGCCTTTCGGGAGAAACGTGGAATGTCCTTTTCTGGACGGCGGTCATCTTTTGCGCCCGCGTGGTAGACGTGGGGTTGGGAACCATCCGCACGCAGTTGATCGTCCGCCGCAAAAAGTTCCTGGCCGCTCTGACCGGCTTTGTGGAGGTGCTGATCTTTATCCTGATCGTCAGCCGCGTGATTCAAGACATTCACAATTGGCCTTATGTCCTGGCCTATGCGGGGGGCTTTGCCATCGGCACCCTGATCGGCGTGGCACTGGCAGATCGGCTCTCCAAACAACTGGTCCAGGTGACAATCGTATGCAGCGGCCCCGGAGAGCCGGTGGAAACGGCCCTCCGCAAGGCCGGGTTTGCCCTGACGCGCTATCAGGGGTTAGGTAGGGATGGCCCTGTGGATGTGCTGACCGTGGTCAGTACGTCTCACAGCCTGCGCCGCTTGACCAAAGTGGTGACAAAGGCCGATCCCCAGGCCTTCCTCTTTACCCAGGATTTGGTCGCTTCCCAGGGAGGGTACGTTTACGGTCTCAAGAGCAAGGTTTGATCAAGAGGTATTTCGTCATAGCCGTAGGAGCTGTGGATTTGTGGAAAAGGTCGTCCTGGGGAGGACGGTGTACCAGAGGTTGTGGTTTGTCCTTCCATTGAACCCTATCTCCGGTAGCCTGATGACCGGGGGATGTGTGGATAACGGGCGGGGCGGGTGAAGCATAACTGCGCCGTTCTTCCGCGTCGGGTTTTCCGGTTGGACGGTGGGTGTTCTTTGGGGAAAACCGGTGTGTTCTTCCCGGCAGTTATCCACAGGTGATGGGGTTTGTCCACAGTTTTGTGAGATTTATCCACAGCGCAAACCCCTCCTGCCCATATGGGCAGGAGGGGTTCTGTTTCAATCGGGGATGACGATTTTGTCGGCGTCGGGCAAGGAGGGGGGGTAGCGCATGTCCAGTTTTTCCAGCGTTTCGACGATGATCTGGGAAACGACGAGGTTGCGATACCATTTGTGGTCGGCAGGGATGATGTACCAGGGTGCCCAGGGGGTGCTGCATTTGCTAAGGGCGTCTTCAAAGGCCCGCATATAGTCATCCCAATAAGCCCGTTCCTCCACATCGCCCATTGAAAATTTCCAGTTCTTGGTTGGATCCCGCAGGCGGGCTTCAAACCGGCGTTTCTGTTCCTCTTTGGAGATGTGGAGGAAAAATTTGAGGATGGTCGTGCCCGTGTCGGCCAGCATCTTCTCAAAGTTGTTGATCTGTTCGTAGCGCTGCCCCCAGACCTCCGGCGGGACCAGGTTGTGGACGCGGACGACCAAGACATCTTCGTAATGGGAGCGGTTAAAGATGCCGATGTAGCCTTTGCGGGGCACGGCCTTGTGAATGCGCCACAGGAAATCGTGGGCCAGTTCCTCCTCCGTGGGGACTTTGAAGCTCGTCACCTGGCATCCCTGGGGGTTGACGCCGCGGAATACGTGGCGGATGGTTCCGTCTTTGCCGCCGGCGTCCAGGGCTTGTAGGACGATGAGGAGGGCGTGTTTGCCTTCCGCCCAAAGGACCTGCTGCAGTTCGCGCAGCCGCTTGCGGTTGCGTTTGACCAGGTCCGCCACGTCGCGCTTGCGGCGGTAGCCTCCACTGTAGGCGGGATCGTAATCGGCCAGGTTGACCTTGGTGCCGGGCGTGACGAGAAAGGGTTGAGTCATGGTTTGCCTCCTTAGGTTCAGACTTCAATGCCCAAAAAGACGCGGATGGCCCAACCGACCAGGAAGCTGAACGCGGCCACACCCATACTCAACCCGGCCATTTCCAGGAAACGCCGTTTGAACGGTTCGCTCCGGGCGACGGCGATATAGTAGTTGAACAAGGCAATGATCACGATGGCCGAGGTCAGCGTCCAGGCCAGACAGAGGTAGTAGTTGTCCAGGAGCAGGTAAGGCAGGATGAGCACCAGCACGGTGACGATGTAGGCTGCGCCGGTGTAGAGGGAGGCGCGGACCGGGTTCTTGGCCGTATCCTCGGTTTTGGTCGAAAGGTATTCGGAAGCGGCCATTGAGAGGGCTGCGGCGATACCGGTGATGGAGCCGGTTAGGGCGATCAAGGTGGTGTCTTGCAAGGCCAGGGTCAGACCGGCCAATGCGCCGGTCAACTCCACCAGGGCGTCGTTTAGCCCCAACACGATGGAGCCTGTGTAGCGCAACCGCTCTTCATCCAGCATTTGGAGCAAGGCTTCTTCGTGTTCGTTCTCTTCGCGGATGACGGTTTCCGCCTCCGGGATCACGCCGCGCAGCAATTCGTAGCTTTCTTGGGCGTCCTCTTCGCCTTGCTCCATCAGCTTGACGCCGAAGGTGAAGCCCAGGATTCGGCTGATCCAGTAGTATTTGCGGATGCGCCAGGGATTCGGTTCTACATCCTGCCCGGTGTACTTGCGCCAGCCACGGTAATGGCGCAGTTCGTCATCGGCGATCTGTTGCAGGACCCGGCGGTTTTCGGGCGATTCGACCGTTTCCGCCAGGCGACTGTAGATGTGGTGTTCGGTAATTTCGTTCTCTTGGAAGATCAGCAATTGCCGACGGACTTCCGGATTGATGTCCGTGGGTTGTGTGTCATTTGGCATAATCCACCGCCCGTGTCTCTCGGATGACTGTGACTTTGATTTGGCCGGGGTATTGCAGGTTTTCCTCGACCGCTTTGGCGATATTCTTGGAAAGTTGGATGGCGGCCAGGTCGTCTATCTGCTCCGGTTTGACGATAATGCGGATTTCCCGGCCTGCTTGGATGGCGTAGGTTTCATCTACGCCCTCGAACGAGTTGGCGACTTCCTCCAATGCTTTGATGCGTTTGACGTAGGTTTCCAGCGATTCGCGGCGGGCGCCGGGCCGGGCGCCGGAGATGGCGTCGGCGGCTTCGACCAGGATCGCTTCCAGCGATTCCGGTTCTACTTCGCCGTGGTGGGCGGCGATGCAGTTCACGATCTTGGCCGAGACGCCGTAGCGTTTGGCCAAGTCTGCGCCGATGAGGGCGTGGGGGCCTTCTACGTCGTGGTCTACTGCCTTTCCCAGGTCGTGGAGCAAGGCCCCGGCTTTGGCAACTTGGACATCGGCCCCCAGCTCGGCGGCCAGAATTCCGGCCAGGTGGGCCGTTTCAATGGCGTGGTCTAGTTGGTTCTGACCGTAGCTGGTGCGGAATTTGAGGCGGCCCAGCAGTTTGATGATCTCCGGGTGCAACCCCGGCACACCGACTTCAATGGCGGCTTGTTCTCCGGCTTCGCGGATGATCTGGTTGACTTCTTCCCGTGCTTTGGCGACCACTTTTTCAATGCGTGCCGGGTGGATTCGTCCGTCCAGAATCAGTTTCGTGAGGGCGACGCGGGCGATTTCACGGCGTACCGGATCGAAGCAGGAGATGATGACCGCTTCGGGTGTGTCATCTACCACCAGGTCTACGCCGGTGGCGTTTTCTAGGGCGCGGATGTTGCGCCCCTGCCGGCCGATGATGCGCCCTTTCATGTCGTCGCTGGGCAGGGGAACCGTCGAGACGGCGATCTCGGAAACCTGTTCCGAGGCGATCCGTTGCACGGCCAGGGTGACGATCTTGCGTGCCCTGCGTTCGGCTTCTTCGCGGGCTTCGGCTTCAATTTCGCGGATGAGGCGGGCCATGTCCTGGCGTGTCTCCTGTGCTACCGATTCCAGGAGGAGTTCTTTGGCTTCTTCTTGGCTCATGTTGGCTACCCGCTGGAGCTCCTCCAGGCGTTCCTTTTCAATGGCTTGGAGTTTGTTGTATCGCTTGTCCAATGCGCTTTGCCGCTGGTTCAGGGCACGCTCGCGTTTGTCCAGCCGCTCAAAGCGGTCGTCCAGGGAGGCCCGTTGGCGTTGCAATCGTTCTTCTTCCCGCCGTAGGGCTTGCTCTTGCTTTCTGATCTCCCGTTCGGCTTCTTTGCGCAGTTTGTGGGCTTCGTCGCGGGCTTGGATCAGCCGTTCTTTGGCTTCGTTTTCTGCATCGGTCAGGATGCGTTCCGCCCTTCGTTCCGCGCTTTCCAGCAGGAGGCGGCTTCGGTATTGGGCGTAGTAGTAACCGGCGATGCCGCCGGCCAACAGGGCTATCAGCGTAATGACGAAAATGATTATCGGATGCATTTCCCGTTCCCTTTCTCACGTGTGCCAGATTCGGTAGACCGACTTCCTCCGCAGTTCGGATGCAGACCCCGGTCCCTTTGTGGGCGTAGGGCCTTTCACTTTTCTGCGGATTGCAGCTCCGACCAGCAGCGGTGGGCAACCTCCTGGGCGATGTCGTAATCGAATCCCTGTCGGGCCAAATAGTCGATCATTTTGCGTCGGAAGAGAGGCTCTTCCAGCCGGCCGAACTGGCGCATCTTTTTCCCCGCTGCTCGGTAGGCACTGTCCGCAAAGTCCACGGAGGATAATGCTTCTTCAATAATCTCCGCGTTGATCCCTTTGCGCTGAAGTTCATAGCGCAAGGCGCGTGGTCCCCTAGGGCGGAATTGTTCCCGGTTTTCCACCCAAAAGCGGGCAAAAGCTCTATCATCCACCAGTCCGACGCGTTCCAAGCGGGCGATCACTTGCTCAATTTGGTCTTCGTGCAGGCCGCGTCGGCGCAAATAGGTTGCAACCTCGGCCTGGCTGCGGGGGCGGTAGGACAGGAAGTGGAGGGCTTGTTCGTGGGCGGTTTCGATGGCCCCTTGTTCTCGCAGCTCTGCGATCTCGGCGTCGGAGAGGAATTGGCCCTTTTTGAGGTGGGCGGCGACGATGGCCGGTAGCCCAAAGGCAAAGTGTCCGTCCAGATAGACGTTGACCCGTTCGCGATTCTTTTTTTGATAGCGCAAAGCGGTGATCCGACCGGCCATCGTTTCCCCACAAATGCAAGGCGGCTGCAGCGGGTCGGCCCCACTACAGCCGCGAATGCCCTGCACGGTGTCCCTGCCGGGACAGCCGATGTTGCCCCAATTGTAACGGATACTGGCTTATTTAGACAACGACCGATTAGGTTCTGTATGGGTCAGAATTGGGCGCACTCCATGAGTGTATATTGTCTGTCCTTCTTTGGCGTCATCGCGCCCTGCTACACGGTGTGGACGGCGCGTTTTCGCGCCGCCCGGTGACCATACAAGCGAAAACTACAAGGCCCACCAAATGCAAGCAGCTTTTCTTCTGTGAGAGGGCCTGCGTACAGTCTGATAAGCTCGGTTCCGTTTCCCCGGCGTCATTCGTGACTGTGTCTTGGGCCGGCTTTGCTCTCTCCACCCGGCGACGTTCGGATATTCGTTTTACTCCTCCGTCCCATCCTGTACGCCGATGGGAGGCCTTTCGGGTAGGCCCGAAGCCCGCCGAATTTCGTTTTCTATCTCTAGGCAAAGGGCCGGGTTCTCGCGCAATACCTGTTTGACGTTTTCCCTCCCCTGAGCCAGCCGTTCCCCACGGTAGGAGTAAAACGATCCTTTCTTTTCAATGAACCCCAGCGATACTCCTAGATCAAGCACATCTCCTTCTTTGCTGATCCCCTCGTCGTACATGATGTCAAATTCACATTCCCGGAAGGGCGGTGCGACTTTGTTCTTTTTCACCCGCACCCGCGTCCGGTTGCCGATCACTTCTCCTCCCGATTTGATGGCTTGTACCCGGCGGATGTCCAGCCGTACCGAGGCATAGAATTTCAAAGCCATGCCGCCGCTGGTCGTTTCCGGGTTGCCGAACATCACCCCGATCTTGTGCCGCAACTGATTGGTAAAGATCATGGCCGTATTGCTGGCTTTGATGGCTCCGCTCAGTTTGCGCAATGCTTGGCTCATCAAACGGGCTTGTAAGCCGGGGTGACTATCCCCCATTTCCCCTTCGATCTCGGCGCGAGGGACCAGGGCGGCCACCGAATCGACGATGATGACGTCTACCGCCCCGCTGCGGACCAGTGCTTCGGCGATCTCCAACGCTTGTTCCCCTGTATCCGGTTGGGAGATGTAAAGCTCATCTACGTTTACGCCGCATTTGGCCGCATAGACCGGGTCCAGGGCGTGTTCCATGTCTATGAACGCGGCCACACCCCCCATTTTTTGGGCTTCGGCGACGATGTGTTGACAGAGGGTTGTCTTGCCGGAGCCTTCGGGGCCAAAGATTTCGGTAACGCGGCCACGAGGAACCCCCCCTACACCCAGGGCCAGGTCCAGGGCCAGGGAGCCGGTGGGGATGGCTTCTACGTTGAGATGGCTTGCTTCCCCCAGGCGCATGATGGCCCCTTCGCCGTACCGTTTCTGGATTGTAGCCACTGTGGTTTCCAACGCCTTGCTTTTGCCAGACGCGCTCATTTGTTTCTCCTCTGA
>Ga0256914_1001087_pt1 | contig 25805 bp, 17 predicted proteins | sample HulkmetaG_FD_191571 | JGI IMG/M metagenome (GOLD analysis project Ga0256914, IMG submission 191571) | Hydrothermal chimney microbial communities from Main Endeavour vent field at the Juan de Fuca Ridge, Pacific Ocean - Hulk | ecosystem: Environmental > Aquatic > Marine > Hydrothermal vents ... | reverse complement strand
TGTTAGCGACGCAGAGTTTTTTCAGACGAAAGAGAGTTTTCTTTAGATCGGAATATTTCAACGCGACGGGAGCGAGTCTGAAAGTTTACGTACATTTTGGCGAAACAAAAAAGGCTGCCAGCTGGCAGCCTTGATGTGTAGCGCGTACGGGATTCGAACCCGTGTTACCGACGTGAGAGGCCGGCGTCCTAAACCGCTAGACGAACGCGCCTTTTAAGAAAAAGCCCCTCTTTGCAAGAGGGGCCTCAGTACGCCCGGGAGGACTCGAACCCCCAACCTTTTGGTCCGTAGCCAAACGCTCTATCCAGTTGAGCTACGGGCGCACAAATTACTCGTTGCTGCGGGACGAGGATTCGAACCCCGGCTACCTGGGCCAGAACCAGGCGTCCTACCGCTAGACGATCCCGCAATCGAATATTTCAATAACGAGATTCCAAATTTAAAAACTAATTTTAGCCGAGTCAAATAAAAATTTTCACCCTTTTCAATGCGTTAAATATCTCGCAAAACCCTCGCTCTGCCTTTCCTCAAAGCGCTCTTTCCCTTTCCGCAAAATAATAAGCGATTCAATATTGGGCTTTCGGTTTACCCAGGCTAAGCCCTTTTCCACCGGCATCACCATCAGTGCCGTGGCCATTGCATCGGCGGTGATGCAACGGGGAGCGATTACAGTCGCAGATGCAATGTTATTTTCGATAGGCCAGCCGGTTTTGGGGTTGATCTCATGCGAATAAGTTTTTCCGTGGTACTCAAAAAAATTCAAATAGTCGCCGCTGGTTGCTACGGCCCGATCGCTAAGCACCAAAATGCCCTCGATCATGCTACCGGGTAGCATGCGGAATTCAGGCTTGTTGATGGCCACTTGCCACGGGCGCTCTTCCCGGATGCCGCTGGCAAAAACTTCGCCTCCTATTTCTACCAAAAAGTTTCGGAAACCACATTGTCGCAGTAATTCCGCTACGGCATCGACGCCATATCCTTTGGCAATGGCACTCAGGTCGATGGTTAGTTGAATGTCCTCCTTTTGCAAAGCCGAATCGCCAACAATCCTCAAATATTGACTTCCCACGTGTTTTAGCAGACGCCTGATTTCACCGGAATCGGGTACCGTAAAACGCGGGCCTTTTCGTCCGAATCCCCACAAATTTACCAGAGGGGCCACCGTAATATCAAATGCTCCGTCCGATTCCCGATAAATTTCCAGCGCCTTTTTTACCACTTTAAGAAAAGACGAAGAAACGGGGAAAGGGCGGGTAGAATGCCAGCGATTAAATCGGGAAATTTCACTGTTGGGATCAAAAGTGGACATGCTGGCATTGATCGTTTGCAGCAGAGAATCGACGGCGCGTTGAATGGGCTGAGGGTTTACCAAACGTTTGGGGGACAATAGAGTAATATGGTAGGTTGTTCCCATTGTGCGCCCCTGAAGCGTTACCTTTTGCCAGCGTCCGCATCCCCAAACGACTCCGAGTAGAACCAAACCGAGTAAATAGCGAATAAAAACCGATCTGTTATTTTGTCTCATCGTCTCCCTCTGGAGTTAAAGTAAGTTTAAACACAGCCTTCTTTTGGATAGCAGAAAGGGAAATGGGAACATTCCAGCGTTTCCCGCTTTTCCACCATGAAAAGAAATTTAGGAAAAAGGGGCTTTCCGGATTTCCTGATTCTCCGGCGGGCAAAACAAATTCCGCAGAATCGGGATGCGCGAAATCAATCACAAAACGCCAACTGGGCCCCACAATCGATTTAAAATGGCCCGGTTTGTTTGGGTCTTCCTCGTAAAAAGAGGCATTTAAGGTGCCGGGCGTGCCGCCCCAGGGGAAAGGCCCTTTCTTTAGGCCCAACAAAGAACCGATTATCGGAACCTTGGCCATGGGATGTGCCATCGTGAAGGATTGCAGCTCTCCCCATGTTTGTTCCTGCCAGAGATTCAGCGCCTCCTTCAGGGCCGTTTGTGCAATGGCGGAACGGGTCTCTACCGAGTCCGGAGTGCGGATATCGTCGAACCAGAAATTCGGGCCGTGTTCAAAAACGTGCAAAAGATCTTCGTCCGAAATGTGTTTGGTTAATTTGCCCAGTTGATCATCGAAAATTTTGTGCTTTAGGCGATTCTTGAACAAAATAACCAGCGCCGCTTCCTTGGATTGTGCATCTGCCGAGCCATCCCATTGACGCACCATTTTGGCATAGTGCTCTTTCCCGAGCTTTTGCAGCAGGCCGCTCAAAACGGGTTGCCAGTGTTGCAAAAAGCGATCGACCCGATCCATCTGGAAGCGTTTCATGTCCTCAAAAGTAAAAATTTCTTTCGAGTTTAATAATTCGGTAATACGCAGGATGCGATCGGCGGCAAATTTGCCAAACAGAGGGTAGTTCAAATGCATGGCGTCTTGCTTATTGTTGGAAGTGGCCAGCCAGCCGCGTTTCGGATTGAAACTGTGCGGCGTTTCGGCAAGAGAATGGAACCCCTGCCATTTCAGGGAATCAATCCAACCCGGAATGGGAAGTTTGAAAACCGATTTGGGACGCACAGGGATAGGCGTTCCCAATTGGTAGCCAATGTTGCCACGGAAATCGGCGTACGTCCAATTGGCGTCCAATGCGCCAAAGTGGGTAACCGTTTGCCGGAAGTCATCAAAGTTATCCACATTACGCAGATGAAACGCAGCCCGCACGGTTTTGGCCAGGTCCACATCAAAACCGGCCCAATGGAGAGAGTACAGATGCTTTAGCGAATCGTTTTCCCAGACAATCGGCCCGTTCTCCGTAAAACGCATGCGGAAGAAAAGGGGCTTTTCCTTCCCTTTCACAAAAATGGATTCTTTTCGCACTTTAAATTTTTTCCACCCACCGGAAGTCAGGTACATGGTGCTGTCATTCGGATTTACCTTCTCCCGGTAAACTTCGGTAATGTCGATGCCTCCCACCGTAAAAGCCCAGGCGGCTTTGCCATTGTGCCCCATTACCACAAACGGCAGGCCCGGTGTGGTAATGCCTAACACATCTGCCCGGGGAGATTGAATGTGCAGGCCCACAAGGTACCAAAATTGCGGAAGGCGCTGGGTTTCCAGATGCGGGTCACTGGCCAACATGGCATGTCTGCTGGCACTGTGAGATGGACTGATGACCCATGAATTGGAAGAATGCGCCATACGAAAGGGCAGCTTAACGTCTGAAAAATACGTATTGAATAACAAAACGCTAAACCCGGCTTCCGCTGCGGAAGTTTGCGGTACGGTAACCGGCGCCCAGGTGGGGTAGGGTAAAGCAAGGGTTGCGGCGGTGTCCGGGCCAAAACGATCAAAAATTTTGGCCAGCCATTCATCGGAGCTTAAAAGCGCATTCGAGAACCATGTTTGAAAACTCAAAATGCTCAAAACATCTTTTAAAGTGTAAGGTTCAAATGGGACACCCAAAAGATGATATTCGAACGGCAGTGTCTTTGCTTCGGCCACGTAACGGTTTATCCCGTCCACGTAGGCCTGCAGCCGTGCGCGATCTTCCGCAGATAGCCGGGGCAAAAACTTTTCAGCCAAACGCGCGTGTCCGATCAGCCGTTGATGGCGATCAATGTCCAGCGTCAAAGAACCGAACAAGGCGCTCAGGCGCCCCTCGGCCACCCGCCGGGTCAAATCGATTTGAAAAAGGCGATCGCTGGCATGCAAATAGCCCAGAGCAAAGTAACCGTCGTGTTCATTTTGGGCGACAATTTGCGCTACTCCCATGCTGTCGCGTAAAATAGTAACCGGTTGCCGCAGCTGCCTGAGCAAAAGCGTTCCGGCTTGTGGTGCAAGAGAACGTTTGACCGTAAAATAACCGTAAACACCCAGCGACAAAACAAGAATCATCAAAAGAGCCAGAACCCACAATACAATTTTCAAAGATTTTGCCTTCATGATAAGCGTATCTCCTTTTAACCCACATCCGTCCAAATCATTCCCGGAAAGCTGGCTTCCCTAAAGTGATTTGGAAAATTTTTTTTGTAAAAAGAATTTATTAAATTTAGTCGTTAATAAAAAAGTTAAAATGGTAAGCGAAGGAGAAAAAATATGTCTGCTCACAAGAACTACTCGGACGAGACCAAAAGTGTCCATGCCGGAATGATGGAAAATGAATATCTTGCCGTCTCCAATCCCATTTATCAAACATCGACTTTTAAGTTTCGCAATGCCGATCACGGGGCGGCTTTGTTTGCCGGAAAAGAAGAAGGCTACATTTACACCCGCATGGGTAACCCCACCGTAAAAGGTCTGGAAGATGCCGTTGCACAACTGGAACAGGGGCACAAGGGGCTGGCCTGCGGCAGCGGAATGGCTGCCATTCACACGGTACTGGGCGCCTATTTGAGTCAGGGCGATCACGTGGTGTGTTCCGAAGCCGTTTACGGCCCGACCAACACCCTGTTAGATGAAGTGTTCACCCGTTTTGGAGTTCAGGTTAGTTTTGTGGACACGGCCGATTTGAACGAAATCAAGCAGGCCATGCGCCCGGAAACCAAAATTGTATACGTGGAAACGCCGGGCAATCCTACCCTATGCGTAACCGATATTGCCGGAGCAGCCGAGTTAGCGCATGCAAACAATGCCCTGTTAGTGGTCGATAATACGTTTGCCAGCCCGGTATTGCAAAAGCCCCTGCTGTTGGGTGCGGACATTGTTGTGCACAGTTTAACCAAATTTTTGAACGGCCATGCCGATGTGGTCGGCGGATTGATTGTCGTAAAAACGGAAGAACAGTTCAAAGTTTTGCGCAAGGCACTCAATTTGTTTGGTGGAATATTGGATCCGATGAATGCTTTTCTGGTACACCGGGGGATTAAAACACTCTCCATGCGCATGGAACGTCATTGCGCCAATGCCCAGAAAATTGCTGAATTTTTGGAAAAACATCCCAAAGTGCAGCAAGTGGTTTACCCCGGTCTGCCTTCGCATCCTCAATACGAGATTGCCAAAAAACAAATGAAGTGTCCGGGCGGGATGATTAGTTTTGAAGTAAAAGGAGGTATTGAAGGGGGCAAAATCGTCATGGACAACGTACAGTTGTGCCAGTTGGCGGTAAGTTTGGGAGGGGTAGAAACCCTCATTCAGCATCCGGCTTCCATGACCCATGCCATTATGCCAAGAGAAATTCGCCTGCAGGCGCATATTACCGACGGACTGGTGCGACTTTCGGTAGGCGTGGAAAATGTGGACGAATTAATCGCCGATCTGGATCAGGCGCTGAACCGCATTCCTTAAATACAAAAAATTTAACCGGAGCGGTGGAGTGACGTGCTCGCGCTCCGGTTTAATTTTACGGCTCTCTAAAGATATTACCAGACATTTCATCAATTGTATCGCGAAAGTCTTTAAATTTTCCGGAAGGACGAATAGGTGAAATACTGTGTCAATCATGGCGGACGCGTCGGCAACCACAAATGTCGAACATGCGGAAATCCCATTTGCTACGAATGCTTCAATAAGTATCTTTTTGTAAACGATAGGATTAAAATCGGATTCTGTTCGGAGATATGCCGGACCATGTACCTGCAACGCATTAAAGAATACAGGGCCAAAAACAGAAGAAAAGCATTGCGATTTTTTCTGGCCGGACTGCTGGGGCTAACAGCAGGATTTTTTACCTTAGGCATTTTTTTCTATTTTTTTGGCGAATCGGGAAACAGTCTGTTGAAGTTTCTGCTTCACCGGATTGTCGAGTTTCTTTTTTTGGGAGGAATTGGCTTGATCATTTATGCGCTTCTTGCCCTGTTTAAGGGGATTGATCCCGATATTTACGCCTAAAACACTATCGGCAGTCATGAGATTCAAATGAGCCGGCACCTAAAAAATAGTACATCGTTGCAAAGAATAGGATGAAAATTGCATCGGGTGACATTCTTGGCGATATTTAAGGATGTACTTGAAATGTTTCGAATTTGGAGTTTAATCTTTAAGGCCTGATTTTAATGGAAAGCAAACGTTACATCGGAAAAGTTTTCGGTCATTTCCGGATTTTGGAGCCTTTGGGTCACGGGGGCATGGGGTTTGTTTTTAAAGCCCTGAATACCCATCTGAACAAAATCGTGGCAATTAAAATGATTGCTCCCGGGCTGGCGCTCAATGAAAAACTTCTCAACCGGTTCAAAACCGAGGCACTGGCTTTGGCCCGGTTGGAAAATCCGCACATTGTGCGCATCCTTGATCTGCTGGAAGACAACGGCCAATGGTTCATTGTGATGGAATACATCGAAGGCCAAACGTTGAGCGAACGCCTTAAAGAGCGCCGTCCCATGCCTCTGGAAGAAATTTTTGACATTACTTTCCAGATTCTTTCTGCTTTGCAACATGCGCATTCGGCCAGCATCATTCACAGAGACATCAAGCCCAGTAATATTTTGATTACCAAAGACAATGTCGTTAAAGTAACCGATTTCGGTCTGGCCAAAATTCAGGCCAATTCTTTGGTGCACACGCACCATTCCGCGGTAGGGGGCACACTGTATTACATGTCGCCCGAACAGGTGCGCAGTTTGAAAGAAGCGGATCACCGTACCGATTTGTATTCGCTGGGCATTACGCTCTACCAGATGCTCACCGGACGTGTTCCGTTCGATCCGCATCAAACCGATTTTGACATTCGCGAGGCCATCGTGCGACGCGAATTTCCCAGACCTTCTACGTTTAATCCGTATTTGCCCCCGGAAGTGGATGATTTGGTGATGAAGGCTCTGGCCAAGGACCCGGACGAGCGTTTTCAGTCGGCGGTAGAAATGATGCAGGAGATGGAACGTCTGCAAGAAAAGCTGCAGAAAAAACTGAGTGAACCCATCATTAATCTGGATTCCGAAATAAAAGACGAAATTAATTACGACGATTACCCGTACTTGAATCAGGAAGAAACTTCGGAAAAAGAGAAAGCCGAAGCAGTGGAGCCTTCGGGCCAGGAAGAGCCCCCGGAAGAGAAACCCGAAACGACTGCTCAAAGCGAATCCGTGGCGCAAGAGGAAACGGCATCGTTTTTTTTACGGGTGACGCACCCTCGGACCAAAAAAGGCTTTCTTTGGGTAGGAATTGTGGCCCTGATCGCCCTGTTGGCTCTCTTTTTGTACTGGCCCAAATCCTCCTCTCCCCGAATTGTGCCTGCCTCGCTTAAAATTTATTCTCAGCCGGCACAGGCCAAAGTTTACCTGAACGGTAAGGAGAGGGGGCTTACCCCACTGGATTCCATTGCGGTTACTTCGGGGCAGGTACTTCTCCGTCTGGAGAAAGATGGTTATCTTCCCTTCGATACGACTTTAACCGTCCATCCCGGGGTGATGGTGATTCTACGTTTGGCCCTGCTGCCTATTGTCGAAAAACCGGTGCAACATGCGGCTGCCCCTGTTGCCCGGCCCAAAACATTGCCTGAAAGTGCTCCCGCTTCGTCCGCCAAAGTGCGTGTTCCGCTGATGCTAATTAGCGAACCTCCCGGCGCCTCGCTTGTGATCAACGGGAAAAATGCCGGGGTAACACCGTTTCGTTTGAATGCCTTATCGGGTGAGCGTTTGGTTATCTCCTTAAACAAAGCCGGATATTTTCCCTTGCGCGATACAGTTCTTGCCCTGGTACAGGGGAAACATCGTTTTAGCTACGTGCTAAAGCCAGAGCCGGTGCGGGTAAATTTGCGTGTCAAAAACACTCCGGCCGTTTTGTTTGTGGACGGAGCAAAGAAAGGAATCGTGCGTGGCGCATCAACTTCCTTTACGCTTGCTCCCGGCCCCCATCTCATTAAATTGGAAAAAGACGGCTATCATTCGCTGGAAAAGAGCGTGAACGTGCAAGTAAACACACCGTTGACTCTGAATTTTACCTTGCAACCGTTAAAAGCCACCCTGCACGTTTTGGTATTGCCCTGGGGAAACATTTACATTGATGGGAAATTGCGAAGAAGCGAAACCAATGTTCGGGAAAGTTTCGAACTGAGTGCCGGCCCTCATCGGATTAAAGTGACACACCCCAAACATGGGTATTGTCAGGAAACTGTCCGATTAAAGCCTGACGGGCAGCTGAGTTTGGTGTACGATTTTAACAAACCCGTTGCCGTCAAAGTTTTGGCTTTTGATGAACAAGGGCATGCCCAATATGCACGCATTGTGGTGGATGATCAGGTAAGCGATCAATACACGCCGGGGATGGTAAATGTGCCTTTGGGCGAACACCGAATTTCGGTGCAAAAACAGGGTTTTATTGTAAAGAACGGCGTAAAAGAGGTAATGGTTACCCCTTCGTTTGTCGGGCCGATTAAATTTATATTGAAGCCGATCAGCCCCTAAAAGGATCGGAATACGGCTGCAAAAAAACGGCCGTAATGAAAGAATGGAATTTTTTTGAAAATATTCTAACATAAAACGCAGATTTTTTTTATATTACCTGTCAAGAAAGTTAAAACAATGGTTAGGATGCCATGAGCAAACAATTCCCGTATTTTTTGTTGGGCATTTTGTGTGCTGTTTTGTTTTCGGTGCACACCTTGCCCGCCCAGGCATTACCAGACGTGGAACAGCAGATAAAACAGGCAAAAACTCTCTACTACAACGGGCAATTCAAAGAAGCGCAAACCCGGCTTCTGCAACTCATCGGCAAACAGAATCTCACAAAATCTCAGAAAATTGATGCGCTGGTGCTTTTGGCCGAAATCCGCCGGGCCGTGAACGATCAGCAAGGGGCGCGAAAAATCATACGGCGCATTCTGGCACTGAATCCGGAATACAGCCCTTCTGTGAACGATTATCCGCCTAATTTCATTAAACTGGTGCAGGAAGAAAAACAGGCATGGCACAAAACCCATGCACAGGCTCCCTCCAAACCCTGGTACAAGAAAACAATGTATTTGGCAGGAATGGGAGGCGCGGCCATTTTAACAACCGGTATCTTGCTTGTCAGTAAGCTACAAGAAAACAACCAGCAAAAAAAGTCATTACCGTTGCCACCCGACTGGCCAAAATAAGGCATTTGTCCGCCGGAAATTCCGTTTGGGGAAGCGGAGTTTCGGAATGGGCAAGTTTCGTACAACGAACAAACAAAGTATTTTAATCAAAAATACCCGGGCCAATGACAATTTAGTTAAGTAAGTGTTTGTGGTACTTAAAAGACAAATTTAGCTATGATGCGCAAATCATTTTTTAGTTTAATCTTTCTTCTCTCTTCCCTGAGCGTTTTATGGGCCCAAACGCAAGTATCGGGAACGATTGACGGCGAAACATGGACTAAGGCCGGAAGTCCCTACCTCGTCACGGGCAAATTAACCGTACTGCAGTTGACCATTGAACCGGGCGTACAGGTCCTTTTCAGTGGGAATTACAATTTGAAAGTGGACGGGGAACTGGTGGCCCGGGGCACTGCTTCCGATTCGATCATCTTTGCCTCTGAAGATGGGAATGCCTCCGGTTGGAAAGGACTCCTTTTTTCTTCAACGGCCTCCGATCAATGTGAGCTCGCTTTTGTACGCATTTCGGGGGTAAGCGGGAACAGCGCCTTGTCTTTGCAGGGCGGTACGATGGCCTTTGAGCATGTGCGAATTGTGGGAAACAGCGCAAAACCCGTTTCGATAAGCGGGGCCACCTTGCGCCTGACCCGCTGCGATATTTTGGACAATGACTATGGCGTGGACATCACCTCCGGCGGCAGCCTTGAGTTGATTGCCTGCCGCTTGCTGCGTTCCGGCGATTCGGGCATTGAAACCAATGATGGAACAATTACGCTTACCAATTCCATTGTAGCCTCCAGTGCCAACGAGGGTATTTTGCTTTCGGCAACAGGTGACCAACTGGAAGCAACCAATTCCGTTATTGCCTACAATGGTGCCGAGGGAATTCTTGCTACCGACGGTGTCATTACAGTGGAAAACAGCATCATCTTCTTTAACCAGGCGTTAAATCAAATTTACAATGTTTCCGGAACGCCCGAGGTGAGCTACAGTGATGTGGATCAGCCCAATTTGGGGACGACAAATTTGATGACCGATCCCCTTTTTGCCGATACGCTTTTCTTTCATCTGCAGGAAAATTCTCCGGTGATCGATCAGGGAAATCCCGATACGGATGTAAACGATTTGTATTTTCCCCCGTCGCTGGGAGGTGCACGTAATGACATGGGAGCGTACGGTGGACCTTATGCGCGGAAATGGTATCCCGCTGTCTTCGTCCGGCCCGATTCATTACCTTTCGGGGATGTGAGCCTGGGTGATTCTTTGCAAAAAGTGGTAACGCTTAAAAACTACGGCGATAACACCATGACGGTGCAAAGCATTCTTTTGCAGGGTGCCGATGCCGATCAATTCAAAATTCCGGAGTTTTCCTTGCCGCTCTCCCTGCCCATGGCCGACAGTTTGCGCATTCCGGTTACTTTTTCTCCTACCAAGGCACGCATTGCGCCTTTTCAGGCACACCTTGCGTTGCAAAGCGATTTGGGCGAAGCTTCGGTTCCTTTAACGGGTCGGGGCGTGGTGCCCGATATCTTTGTTCTGCCCGATCAGCTTGATTTCGGGACGCTGTCGGTAGGGCAACGCGATTCGTTGCAGATCAAAATTTACAATCTGGGAACCGATACATTACGCATCGATTCGCTGAAATGCGCCACGGCCAAAATATTTTCCTTTAAACTGAACGCTTCTACGCTGGAGCCTTCGGCTTCTTTCCCCTTGGTGCTCACGGTTTATTTTGCACCCGATACGCTTGCACTCTATCGGGATTCGCTTGCAATCTACAGCAACGATCCGGATGAGTCGCCATTGCACATTTCCGTGCAGGGCGAAGGAACCGCTCCGGTGATTGCGATAGCGCCAAAGCAGGTGCAGTTCGATTCGGTGATGGTGAATCGGGACGGTGTGCGGACGGTGGTCGTGAAAAATACGGGCAACGAGCCTTTGACCATCACCCAAATAGGTCTGCAGAATTCAACGCCCAATTTTAGCTGGCAGGTTGCGCTGCCTCTGACGGTGGCCGCCGGCGATTCGGCCACGCTTTCTGTTACTTTTCGGCCCGATTCGATTTTTGCTTACGCGGATTCATTGCTTTTTCAATCGAATGATCCTTTCCATCCGCAAACGTTGGTACCTCTCGCCGGGCAGGGAATTGCGGCCTATGCCGTCTTTTCCAGTGGCTCTCTGAACTTTGGCACCATCATTGCGCCTCACGATTCTACCATGCATTTCAACATTCGAAACAGCGGCAACATTCCTTTGCACATTACAGAAGTTGCCGTTAGGGGAACGGATGCCGCTTCGTTTACCTGGTGGAAGTCCCCTGAAGTTTCGGAAGTCGAGCCGCAGAATGATTCTTTAAAAATTTACGTACGCTGTACCCCGCAAAAACATGGTACTCTGCATGCCCGCTTGGTCGTACGCAGTGATGACGTACGTCGCGATTCTTCGCTGGTTCCTTTAACGGCGCTGGTTAAGGCGGCAAAGTTGGGGATCGATGCGGACACGGTGCGCTTTTCCGGGGTGGTGCTTTTTCAAACGGCGCGGCAGGTGATCCATGTGTTTAATGAGGGCGATTTCCCTTTGACCATCGACTCGATGGTGGTTGACACGGATGCCGGAGATTTGCATTTCCCTGCACTAACCTTTCCCGTGACCTTGCGTCCGCAGGTGGACACGTTGAGCTACCCCGTGCAGTTTGTACCCCAACATTCCGGAGTGCAGCAGGCACAGGTGGCTATCTATTCCAATGATCCTTTTCAGAATCCGAAAGTAATGCAAATCCGGGCCGAAGGGGTTGAACCCAAATTGAGTGTGCGGCCGGATTCGTTGGATTTTGGGGCGATCTCAATTTTCAGAATTGCCACGGATAACCTTTGTTTTAAGAATACGGGGGATGCCCCGGTTGTTATCGATTCTCTGGTCTTGCGCGACGATGCTTTGCATGCGTTCTGGGTGCAGGAAGTAGATCACCCGACACTTCCGGCCGGAAGTGATTCGCTGCTGGTGCCCGTTCGTTTCCAGCCTTCCGGCGCCGGCTCGTTCCATGCCCGACTTTTGGTTTTCTGGAACAATCCTTACCATGAACCCGAAGAAATCAGCCTGCATGGCCGGGCCGATTCGGCACATGTTAGCCTGCCCGATTCTCTGGATTTCGGGACAATTACGGTGCACAGCGGTAAAAATCGTCAGTTCATGCTTAAAAATCGCAGTAAAGTTCGGGTGCTTATCGATTCGCTGAAAATTGTCGGTAACGACCGGTCTCAGTTCCGTGTGCTCGGAGATTCGTTGGGGGTTGTTCTGGAACCGGAAGACACTACCTACGGGATTACGGTGCGTTACGAACCGCATTCGGTCGGCTGGCATCAGGCGGAATTACGCCTTTACTCTCAGGACATTCGCGAAAAAGTATTGCGCGTTTCGCTGACGGGTGTGGCCTTATTCTCGGCCGATGCGCCTTTGCTGGTCTTTCAGCCGCAAGATTCGTTGCGCTTTGGGGCGGTCTTTTTGTCCGAAGAACGCATTCTTCCTTTTTTGCTAATCAACAAAGGCAACAGTAGTGTTACCCTGGACAGCCTGTTTATTAGCGGAGAACGGGCTTCTGCCTTTAAATTGGTAAACGAAGTGCGCAGTACGGTACTCTTGCCGGGAGATACGCTTAAAAACGCTTTGAGTTTTGCTCCTACTCAGGCAACGGCTTACCGCGCCTGGCTTAATGGGCATACCGACAATGCACATGCCGATCCGCAGCCGCTTTTACTGTGCGGAAGCGGTAAAATCGATCCGACGCCGGCACAGGTAGATTTTAATCCCGATACGGTAAAGGCTGTCGCAGGGAAAGATTTGTGGATTGCGATTCGGGTGTCCGACGATTCGACGAGCATTCGCAAAGCCGAATTGAGATGCCGGGTGGGCGGCGAATCCGAGTTCAGAAATTTGCTCATGCAATCATTGGATGCGGAAAAAGAGGTCGTTGCCATTCCCGCTGATTGGGTAACCGCGCGGGGACTGGAAATTTATTTTGTGGTGTACCATGGTGGGGCTGTTACGGAATATCCGCAAGGCGGAGCACAAAACGCCCTGAATATTCCGGTGCACATCTCGCAAATGGTTTTTCCGCAAGTAACCCGCCGGGAACAGTACCAGATGATTTCCTTGCCCTGTGCTGCCCAAAACCAGACGTTGGAGAATTTGTTCAAAGATGATCTGGGAAGTTACGATCCCGCCAAATACCGCTTTTTCGATTGGGATGCGAGCAGTAAACAATTTCGCGAAATCGACGATTTGCAAATGAATTTAGCCCCGGGCAAAGCGGTTTATTTAATTACCAAAGATTCTTTAACGCTGGATGTGGAAAATGTGCAGTCGGTACCGATTGACGAAGATTTCGAATTAACTTTGCACGCAGGCTGGAACATGATTGGTGATCCTTTTTCGTTTGCGGTGGATTGGCAAAGTGTGGAAAAAGAAGATGCACAGTTAACCTTGTTTTATTACAACGGCAATGGCTGGGAGGTGGCCCGCCAGTTGCAGCCGTTTAAAGGCTACGCGGTATTTTGCAGCCAGGCCCAAACATTGAAAATCCCTCCCGTTGAGGCCGCAGCGCCTTTGGCCAAAGTGCAGAGGAATGCCTCACCCGCTGTTGACAATGTTTGGCAATTTCGCATTCTGGCCCGCAGCGCTGCCTATTTTGACACGTTAAACACCTTTGGGGTGGCTCCGGAAGAAAACGTGGCAGCCGCACTTTTACCGGAATTACCGGTGATTGGCAAATATGTCTCCCTTTACTTTCCGGCACACGATTCTTCGACGGGCTTTTCCCGGCTAACGCGTGATTTCCGGGCGCAAGGCAAAACAGGTTACGTTTTCGATTTTACCGTGGAGTCCACGGTAAACCAACCGATTGAACTGGAGTTTGTTCACGATTCGCTTCCGCAGGGCTGGCAGTGGTCTGTGGTTAATCCCGGCAGCGGGGTGCACTACACCGCGTTCCCCCTGCGCTTGCACGCCAAAAAACAGACATTGCGGGTTTTGGTGGGCACGGCCGATTTTGTGCAACAAGCCTTGCAGAATTTTAGAAATTTGCCCCGGCACTTTTGCTTGCACCAAAACTATCCCAATCCGTTTAATAGCACAACGGTATTTCAGGTCGATTTGCCCAGGGCCGATAAAATTTCGGTGCGTATTTTTGATGTTACCGGCCGTAAAATACGCACTCTCATTGCCCCACGGCTGTTCGATCCCGGTTACTACCGATTCAAATGGGATGGACGAACCCAGAATGGAAGGCCTGCGGCCAGCGGAATTTATTTTGTCCAGATTCGGGGGAAACAATTTGTTGCAGCCAAAAAAATGGTCTTACAAAAATAATTTAACTCGGAGAATAACAAGGAAATGTTAACACAACCAACTGGCCAAAAGGAAGAGGAACTGAAAAGCGGGGCACCCGCCGTGCAGACGGCCTATTCTTTGTTTAACCATTGGACGGGTTCCATCCTGCTGTTTGTTTTGTACAGTGTCTTTAGTTATTTGATGCTTTCGGTGGTGGCACAAAGCGAACACAGGCTTTTGTTGGCGCCTTTGTATTGGCTCTTTTTTGTTTTCTGGATTATTTCCATCGTTTCGCTGCGCAGCACAAAAAATCATTATGTGATTGTACTAAGCGAGCTGTTGGCTCTTTTGAGTGCGGCCATTGGCCTTATTTTTCTCGATTTCTCGTTAACCCAGCCTGCAGGCATTTTGCTTTCATCCGGTTTTGCCCTGATGATTATTATTGCCTATTTATTCCTTTTCATGAACCTGTGGCAGGCTTTACCGGCCGGTGTGCTGGTCACTTTGGCTTATTGGAGCTATTTGATCCTCTATCCCGAAAAAGCTCAGGAGCAAACGTTGATTTTATTCTTGCTCCCTGTCTTTGCCAATGTGATCGGTGTTTTTCATTACCTGTTTTTAAACAAACTTTACCAAAAACTATTCAAGCTTAAGTTTAAGGTAGAAAAGCTGGAACCCAAGGCGGAAAAACTAAGCGAACTGCGCAACGATTTTAATGCCTTGCAAAATCAATCGATCCAGCAGCACGAAAAAATTCGTACTTTGCAAGAAAATATCATCGATCTCAAAAATTCGTTGCAATTGGAGCAATCGCTTACCAATTTGGCCATTCGTTTCATCCAAACGCCCACCGATGAAACCGATGCCATGATTGTCAACGGACTGAAAAAATTGTGCGAGTATTTTGATGCCGATCGCGCCTATTTGTACTTTTTTGCCAAAAAAGGAACGGTACTGAACAAATCGCACGAATATCGCCGGGAGGGCGTTAAGGAAAAAATCAGCCGTCACGAAAAGGTGGACAACGAAGATTTTAGCTGGTTTATTCGCGCATTGAAAAGGGAACCGCATTTGGCCGTGAACGATCTGGAACAACTGCCTCTGGAAGCCAGCACTCTGAAATCCATCTGGAAGGTGGAAGAGGTACAATCGCTGTTTATCGTGCCTCTTTCGATTAACGAAACCATCGTGGGTTTTATCGGATTGGATTCCTTAAAGAAAAAAGATGCGTGGCCGGATTTTACGGAACGCACTCTGAATACGGCGGGATTGATCTTTTTAAATGCGATGGATCGCAAGCATTCCCGGGAACACTTGCGCCGTTCCGAAGGCCGCCTGCGCCTGCTGTTCGAGCGTTCGGCCGATGTGGTTTACGTAACCAGCACCGACGGGAAAATTCTGGATATGAATCCGGCCGGCGTAAAATTGTTCGGTTACAGCTCGCTAAAAGAAGTTTTGAAGTTGAATGTGAAAGATCTGTACTGGGACGAGAAAGACCGGGAAGCATTTCAGCAAGCGATGCAGGAAACCGGCTTTGTTAAAGATTACGAATTGCTTCTGAAGAACCGGGAAGGCAAAAAATTGATCGTTCTGGTAACGGCCAATGCCATTACCAACGATCAGGGAAAAGTGGTCGCCTACGAAGGCATTATGCGCGACATTACGGAGAAAAAGCAGTTGGAGCAGCAGCTGTTCCAGGCGCAAAAAATGGAATCGATCGGTTTGTTAACTGGTAGCATTGCCCACGATTTTAACAATATTCTCACGGCCGTAAACGGGTATGCCGAGATGATTCGCCGGGGCCTACCCCACGATCACCCGCAATTGGTACATGTGCACCACATTTTACGTGCCGGGCGACGAGCCGAAAATCTCATTCGTCAGTTGTTGGCCTTTAGCCGCAAGCAAATGATCGAACCGCGCATCATCAACATCAATCAAATCATCAACGATTTACGCAAAATGTTGCGGCAACTCATCAGCGAAGACATCGATCTGCAAACAGAGCTTAGCGACAATTTACCGCCGGTGAAAGCCGATCCGGGACAAATTGAACAGGTGCTGGTTAACCTGATTGTCAATTCACGCGATGCCCTAAACCAGATCGATAATCCCGAAATCAAAAAATACATCAAATTGCAAACCATGCACGTCACATTAGATGCAAATTTTGTCGCCCGGCATCCGGGCAGCAAAGAAGGCGAATACGTACGCATCAGCATTTCGGACAATGGCGTGGGCATCCCCGAAAATATTCAGACGAAAATTTTCGAACCGTTTTTTACCACCAAAGACGAAGGCAAGGGAACCGGTCTGGGACTTTCGACCGTGTACGGCATTATCAAGCAGAATAACGGCAGCATTTACGTGGAAAGCGAAGAAGGACGGGGCACCACATTTCATATTTATTGGCCGGTTACTCAGGAAAGCGAAGAGGAGACGGAAAAGGATGACACCAGCGAGGTGACCCAACGAGCCGGTGAGACCATTCTGGTGGTGGAAGACGATATGGACGTGCGCGAATTGGCCTGCGCCTTTTTGAAAAATTTGGGTTACAAGGTGTACGAAGCGGAAAATGGCGTAAAGGCTCTGGAACTAATCAAAGAAAAGAATTTGTTGAATGAAATTAGCATGTTGTTCAGCGACATGGTCATGCCGGAGATGGGCGGCGACCAATTAGCCGATGAAATAAAACGCTTAAATCCGAATATCAAAATTTTGCTCACCTCCGGTTACACCGACAGTCAACTGATGAAAAGCGGCTTGTGGAGCAAAGGCTATCACTTTTTGCACAAGCCCTACACCATTCAGCAAATGGCCAAAAAGATCAGACAGGTACTGGAGAGTTAGGGCGTTTCTGGTCGATCCACCTGTCTTTGAATTTTACTTAAAAACGGGGGAATACATCCCCCGTTTTGTTTTTAGTTTTTTCCCGAGGAAATCTTGGCATTCCTTTAATTCCGATATCTGAGAATGTCCTTTCTAAATCTTTTAAAAATTAGGAATCCGTGGCCTGGCCCTGGTGGGGTCCCCTTTTCGTAACTGCTTAAAAATCATCAAAAAATGCCTTTTTGTTCATGAAAATCTATTTTGGCACGATAATTGTGAAATAATTAACAGGACACAAACAGAGGAAGGATTATGAGCAGCCAGACAAAAGATCTTTCGCAATTAAAACGCTATTTCTTCGATCAGAATACGACGGACCGGTTTATTCGGTTTTTGATGGACAAGGCCCAGCTTATTGCGCCGCATCGCAAGGGTGAAAAGTCGTATTCCTTTCAGGTGACCACCGATCCTCAGAAAGTAGTGCTAAACTATCCCCGCACCATTCAACCGCTCAAAAAATTCTTTTTGCCGCCGCGTGAAACTTTGCTGGAGTTTGAGCTGAACAAAAAGCCGAAAGTCAAAAAGCCGGAGCTCAAACCGCAGGAGCGGATTTTTTTAGGCGTGCATTCTTACGACATGAAAGCGATTTTATTGCTGGATTACGGCTTTGAGCGGGGAAAACCGGAAGAAAATTATTTTGTTCGCCGGGAGAAGAGTATTTTTATCGGCATCGCCTACGAACCGGACGAACACCATTTTGCGCAGGATTTGGGCATCGATATTTTCGACACGACTGGTTTTTCATTGTTCATGGTTCCGGTGGAAAAGGGATTTTTGGTTTTTGAAGTGGACGAGACCGGAGAACGTATTTTGACCGAATTCGGTGCCGGCTTGCCACTGGGCAACGAAATTCAATACGAACGTCCCGAATATGCCAAAAAATTAAAGATGCACCACAATCGTTTGCCGCAAATTTTTGAACACGTGTACCATTCCGATGTGTGGAAGAAAATTGCCGAACGCTGTGTGGGGTGCGGAACCTGCAATTTGGTTTGTTCCACCTGTTATTGCTTTGATGTGTTTGACGAGGTGGAATTGAACATTATCGCCGGTAAACGTGAGCGTCGCTGGGATAGCTGCATGCTCAATCCCTTTGCCGAAGTTGCCGGCGGGGAAAATTTCCGTCCCACGCTGGAAAGCCGGACACGCCATCGGCTGTATCGAAAATTCAAGTACATTACCGACTATTCCGGTGAACTGTATTGTGTGGGATGCGGCCGATGCTCCAAATATTGTCCGGCCGGAATCAGTATTATTGAGATTCTCAACGAATTGATCGAAGATTATCGCAGGCAGCAAGAACAACATGCCGTGGCCATGGGGTAAACAAAAAGGATTGTGAGTATGGGAAGTATTGCAGCAAAAAAAGAAGATTTGTACACACCGATAATTGCGACCATCGACGAGGTGGAGCAACTGACATTCAGTGAAAAACGTTTTCATATTACCTTGCCCAACGGGCAGGAACTGAACCATCAGCCCGGTCAGTTTGTCGAAGTGTCCATTTTTGGGTTTGGCGAAGCGCCCATTTCCGTTAGCTCTTCGCCAACGCGTAAACCGGGATTCGAGTTAACCGTTCGCCGCACTGGCCGCCTGACCGAGAAAATGCACCAGTTGACTGCGGGAAGTCAAATTGGCATTCGCGGGCCGTTTGGGCATGGGTTCGATGTGGAAAAATTCAGAGGCAAAGACATGCTGTTTATTGCCGGTGGAATCGGCCTGGCGCCGTTAAAGTCGTTAATCGAATACGCGATGGACAGGCGGAACGATTTTAATCGTTTGATCATTTTGTACGGCGCCAAAAATCCCGCAGAAATTTTGTATCCGGCCGAAATTGAAACCTGGAAAAAAATGGCCGACGTAGAATTGCACATGACCGTCGACCGGCCCGATGAGCATTGGAAAGGAAATGTGGGCGTTATTACCACACTGATCCCTCCTTTGCAATTAGATCTGGAAAATACCATCGCAACGATTGTAGGACCACCTGTCATGTACAAATTCGTTTTAATGGCTCTAAAAGCCAAACGCCTGCCCGATGCCAATATTTACATGTCGTTAGAGCGCCGCATGAAGTGCGGGGTGGGAAAATGCGGCCATTGCCAGATTAATGACTCTTACGTGTGCCAGGAAGGGCCGGTGTATTCCTATTTGCGCATTAAAGAACTGGAGGAAGCGATATGAGCGCCCAGAAAAAGAATAAACCCAAAGTGGCCTTCTTCGATTTTACCGGTTGTGAAGGTTGCCAGTTAAATAAATTGAATTTTGAAAACGAATTGCTCGACATTCTGGAGTTGGTGGACATCGTGGAATTTCGCGAAGCAATGGACGATAAAGCCGACGAATATGATATTGCTTTTATTGAAGGAAGCATTACAACCCCCTCGTGTGTGGAACGCATTTACGACATTCGGCGCCGCTCCAAAATTTTGGTGGCATTGGGGCAGTGTGCGGTAAGTGGCGGCATCAACGCCATGAAGAACAATTACCCGCTGGATGAAGTGCAGGAAACCGTTTACGGTAAAGACAAGTACCTGTTCCCCTCAATGCCGGCCCTGCCGGTGCGTGCCTTTGTTAAAGTGGATTACGAAGTGCGCGGCTGCCCGATGAGCCCCCCCGAATATTTGCACGTGTTTAAATCGTTGGTGCTGGGGCGCAAGCCGGAAATTAAAGATTATGCCGTTTGTGTGGAATGTAAGTTACGTGAAAACGAGTGCGTGTTGGATAAAGGCATGTTTTGTTTGGGCCCAATAACCCGGGCCGGATGCGAGGCAATTTGTCCCACGAACGGGCAATATTGCACCGGGTGCCGCGGGCCGGTATCGAATATTAACAAGAACGGAGCCGTGGAAATGCTAACCCGACACGGATTTTCCGTAGAAGAAGCGCTCAAGCGCATGAAAATGTTCAATACCAATGATCTGGAACCAGAAGTTAAATGGGGGAAAGAATGAGCAAGAATTTATCCATAAATGTACACCACATTACCCGTGTGGAAGGTCATGGGAACATTGTTGTTGACGTAAAAAACGGGGTGCTGAAACGTGCCTATTTGAATATTGTGGAGCCGCCGCGCTTTTTTGAAGCCATGTTAAAAGGCCGCAATTTTCACGAAGCGGCGATTATTACTTCGCGCATTTGCGGCATTTGTTCGTTGGGACATCAAATGACCTCTTTAAAAGCTACAGAGGCGGCGCTGGGTCTGGAAGTAAGCGACCAAACCGTAATGCTGCGTAAAATTCTGGTACACGGGGCAACCTTTCAGAGCAATGTGCTCCACGCGCTCTTTTTGGCGACACCCGATTTTCTGAATGTCGGTTCGGTTTTTCCGCTGGTGCACACGCACAAAGATGTGGTACTGGCTGCGCTACGCTTAAAACATTTGGCCAATGAAATTGGTGAGCTGATTAGCGGACGCGCCGTACATCCCATTAGTATCGTTCCCGGGGGCTTTACCAAATTGCCTTCGGAAAAAGATTTGATTTACCTGCGCGATAAGCTGCAGGGCGAGGGGATGAAGGATGCCCTGTTTACCATCGATGTTTTGGCCACGCTGGCCGATCAAATTCCGAAATTCGAACGCGAGACCGAATACATCAGCCTGTACAACGAAAATGAATACGCTCTGTACGATGGGGTGATTTGTTCTTCCGATGCCGGGCTTTTCCCGGTGGAAGATTATTTGAATGTGACCAATGAGTTTGTGGTTCCCCATTCCACCAGTAAACACACAAAATTCAACCGCAGTTCGTACATGGTGGGTGCGCTGGCACGCTTCAATAATAGCCACAAACTGTTAAAACCCAAAGCAAAAGAAGTGGCGGCAAAGTTGGGACTGGAAGCTCCCAATTACAATCCCTACATGAACACCGTGGCGCAAATGGTGGAAGTGGTTCATTGCATCGAAGACAGCATCGATTTGATTAACGAATTGCTGGATCGCGGCATTAAGGATGAAAAACCCAATCAGGAACCGACCCGTTACGGACGCGGTATTGCTTCTACCGAGGTGCCGCGCGGCATTTTATTCCATGATTACACCTACAACCGCAAGGGCCAAATCGAAAAGGCGAATTGCATCATTCCTACCGGGCAGAACCTGGCGAACATCGACGAAGACATGCGCAAACTTGTGCCGGAAATTATTAATGAGCCCAAAAAGGAAATTACCAAAAAGCTGGAAATGCTGGTGCGGGCCTACGATCCGTGCATTTCGTGTTCGGTTCACATGCTGGATGTGCAATTTGAAGAGTAAAGGCCATGATTAACGTAATCGCTTTGGGCAACACATTACGGGGAGACGATGCCATCGGGCCGGTTGTACTGCAAGAGCTGGAAAAAATTCCCCATGCAAAGGACAAAATGCGTCTGATCGATGCCGGCTCCGATGCGTTTACGCTGCTCGAATATTTGAACGGCCCCCGGCCCAACGTGGTGGTAGATTGCGCAGAGATGCGCGAAGCGCCGGGCACGGTAAGAACGTTCGCACTTAACGAAAAAACACTCAGGTGGGCCGACGAAGCGATTTCTTTGCATGGTTTTAGCCTGGCCGAAGTGTGGGCTATGGCACAAGCGGTAGGGCGGGTTGCACCGACGCTTTTAATAGGGGTGCAGCCGGTACGTGTGGAATTTAACGAAGAATTGTCAGAACCGGTACGAAAAGCTATTCCGAAAATTTTGGAATTGATAATAAAGGAGAGCGAAAAATATGCCTAAGAAAATTTTGATTATTGATGATGATATCGATTTGGTCGAGGCCATGCGCTTGACTTTGGAAACCGCGGGCTTCGAGGTGATCGATGCTCAAGATGGCTCAAAAGGCCTGGAAATGGCCCGTTCTCAACATCCCGATCTCATCCTGCTGGATGTTATGATGGGCACACAGGACGAAGGCTTTCACGTTGCCTATCAGATGCGTCAGGATGACGCCCTGAAAAACATCCCGATTATTATGCTTACGGCCGTAGGGCAGGAGACAGGATTTACCTTTAACAAGGAAAAGGATGAGGACTTTTTGCCGGTGGATGAATTTTTGGAAAAGCCGGTCGATCCGCAAAAGCTCATCGAAACCATTAAAGTGAATCTGGGAATGTAGCGTTTCCCCCATAAATCACACATAGATGAGGTGCCGGGTTCAGCAATGAAAACGGCACCTTTTTACTTTTCGGGCAAATACAAACAGCTCTCCGGCCCGGCAAAAGGGATCAAACACGCGATAAGTTTCTCGAAAAAAATTTATCTTATGGGAAATTTTTCATATATTCTTTCTTGAACCATTTTTAAGGGAATGTCATGGAAGTAAACTTTCGTTTCCCGGCAATTGGCGAATTGTTCCCCTTTCTTGATACGAATATTTTGCAGGATCGTCTGGGCTGGTCGGTGCAATTACGCTGGCTGGCGGTTGCCGGCTATTTTTTGGCTACCCTCCTCGCCAAATACGGTTTTGAGTTCGAGCTTCCCTATGTAAAAATCTGGCTTACCCTGTTCGTCCTTTTGGGAATTAATTTGTTCTGGTTCGTTTTGCAGCGGGTGCTTCGTCAGGTTACTTTTTTTATGGAAATCACGCTGCTGAGTTTGCAAATCATCGTCGATCTGTTCTTTCTTTCGTTATTGCTGCATTTTTCGGGGGGCATCGAAAATCCCATTTATTTCTTTTATTTGTTCCATGTAGTATTAAGCAGCATTGTTTTTCCCAAAAAGCTCCCGTTTGTCTTTTCCACTCTGGTGGTTTTCCTTTTCTTTTTGTTGATTTATCTGGAATATGCCGGCATTTTACCCCATTACACCCTGTTTAATACCAAATTGTACGTCGATCGTGAAGCCATCGAATTGACCCTGGCCGTGTTTGCCATTACGGTTTACGTGACCACCTACATTTGCATGACCTTCATGCAAATTTATCGCAAAAGCAAACAGGTGATCGATTTGCAGAATAAAAAACTGCGCAAAGTGCACGAGCAGAAGATGAATTTTTTTCGTTTTGCTTCGCATGAGTTGAAGTCACCATTAGTGGCCGTAAAAACGTCTATCGATTCGGTGCTGGGCTCGTTCGGAGACAAAATGGAGCCGGTTGCGGTTAGTCTGTTACAGCGTTCATCTTCGCGGGCGGAACAAATGCTGGCCATCATTAAAGATTTACTTGAATTGTCCCAATCGGGCGAGATGATCGACGAGACAGAAATCGAATTGATAGATCCGGTTAAAGTTCTGGATGAAATTGTGGTTCAGGAAAAGGTGTTGGCCGAGGCAAAACACATCGAGCTGATCATCGAAAAACCCTCCCGGCCGATGCGCATTCCCATTCGCAAGGTCGATCTGGAACGCATTCTGCGCAATTTGATTAATAATGCCATTCGCTACACACCCGAGCACGGCAAGGTTTGGGTGCGTGTGCGGGCGCAGGAGGGTAAGTTTGTTCTGGAAGTGAAAGACACGGGAATTGGCATTGCGGAAGACGAATTACCGAAGATTTTCGATGAATTTTTTCGTTCGCAAAATGCCAAAAAAATGGTTAACTTTGGCACCGGTCTGGGATTGAGCCTGGTAAAACAACTGGTGGAAAGGTATCAGGGTAAAATTCGGGTTCATTCTCAATTAAATAAAGGAACGACTTTTATCGTCGAATTGCCTCTGGGCGAAGAAAAACCAAAAAATCAAACGGAGATGCGTGATGAAAATTAAAATCGGGGGAATTGTCGACCAGCAAAATTTGACCATGTACGGCATTACTTCTTTAAAAGATCGACCCGGCGCTGCGGCGGAGGTGTTAAGTTTATTGGCCAAAGAAGGCATAAATCTGGAATACATTACCGAAGGGGGCTGCAAGCAAGATTCGGCCGTGATGATTTTTTGCGTGGATTCGGAAGTGGCGCCCAAAGTGGATGAAATTATCAAACGGGAGATCGAAGAACATATTGCGAAAATTCGCAAGTGTGAATATGTGTGCATTTTAGGAGTGTACGGCCCGCATTTCCGGGAGAAACCGGCCATTGCCGCGCATTTTTGTGCCGCATTGGGCAAGGCCGGAGTAAATATTTTGGGGCTGTCCAGCAGCATTTCCACTATCTCGGCAATTATTGATATTCGCCAGCACGATATTGCGCGCCGTGCGTTGATGGAAACATTTGAACTGCCCTAATGCCGTGGTAAAATTTGTAAAGAATAGCCCGGAATGTCCGGGCTTTTTTGTTGGTGCCGGGCATCCGACGGGGGGGCAGGGTAGCTACAACGTTCCGGGGTACAAGCCACCGTCCACCTGAATGGTAGCGCCGGTAATGTACGAAGCCTTTTCCGAGGCCAAAAAAGTGATCAATCCGGCCAAATCGTCCGGTTGCCCGATGCGTTTAAGCGGAATTTTTTGCTCCCATTGCCATAAAATTTCATCACGTGCTTCGCCGCCTTCTACCCGTTTACGGATGATGCGTTCCAGCCCGTCGGTCAGGTGGTAGCCCGGGGCCACATTGTTGACGGTGATACCAAAGGGGCCCAGTTCGTTCGCCAGCGATTTGGCCAGCCCAACCACCGCCAGACGCAAAGCGTTGGAGTAGATGAGCCGTTCCACCGGCGCCTTGACCGAAATGGACGTAATGTTGATAAGGCGGCCGTACTTTTGACTTTTCATGACGGGCAAAACGGCTTTAATGCTGCGCACGACCGTCATGAAAGTGAGGTTAAACCAGAACTGCCATTCTTCTTCGCTGCTTTCTTCAAACGTTTTTACCGGAGGCCCTCCGGCATTGGTAACCAGAATGTCTGCCCCGTTCAGCGTTTTGATGGCCATTGCCAAAAATGCGTTTAATGCGGGGGCGTCGTGTAAGTCGAGCGCCTGGCTCCAAACGGGTACCTTGTATTTGCGGCGAATGGTCTCGGCGGTTTGTTGCAAAGTCTCCGGAGTGCGGGCGCAAAGCGCCAGCGCGCAGCCTTCGGCGGCCAATGCTTCTGCAGCCGCCCGTCCCAATCCTTTACTGGCAGCCAGAACAATGGCTTTTTTGCCGTGCAGTCCTAAATCCATCAATGCCTCCCAAAATTTTGCGACTTCTGTGATCTACAAGACAGAACACATTTGGTTTTAATTTTAATCCGTTTTAACTTATTTTGTTTTCCGGGAGGGAAAATACACAAATTCGAGTGAAATGCAAAGCCGTCTTCCAACAATTCGAAAAGGAAAGCGCCATATTTCAGGCACGAACCGATAGCGCAAACAAAGGGGGAGTTCATTAATGAAAGACATAATTCGTATTGCCAGTGGGCAGGGGTACTGGGGAGATCGTTTCGACGCACCGATTGATCAGGTACGCGAAGGCCCGATCGATTATCTGGTCATGGACTATCTGGCAGAAGTTACCATGTCCATCATGCAAAAGCAGAAATCCCGCGATCCGAATTTGGGCTACGCCAAGGATTTTATTCGTTTGATGGAAGTTTTGCTGCCCGACCTTGTGGACAAGAAGGTGCGGTTAATTACCAATGCCGGCGGGGTGAATCCCATTGCCTGTATGATTGCCGTACGCGATATTGCCGAACGACTGGGCTTTAAAGGTTTACGATTGGCAGCGGTGTATGGCGATGATATCCTGAACTACCTGGATGGCATGATTGCCGCCGGCAACGCATTGAAAAACATGGAAACCGGTGAAGACATTACCACCATT